>OLKG01000496.1_pt1 | contig 38297 bp, 30 predicted proteins | sample 1603371 | NCBI WGS metagenome assembly OLKG01 (sample SAMN04168657, study PRJEB22393) | human gut metagenome | biome: human gut microbiome; feature: stool | host: Homo sapiens | collected 2014-03-20 | reverse complement strand
GCCTCGTATCGTTGGAAACCCTCTCCCGCACCACGGTCGCCCCGGCTTCCGGGACCTCGCGCCGCAGTTCGATCCCGCGTATATCCATGCCGCGTGGCAAATGGTGCTCGAAAGCCAGCGGCAGGTGCTCACCAGCCTTGAGCCTTCCGCCGCGCTGGAACTGCTGCTCCTGAACCTCGCCCTGCTGCCGCGCCTCGTATCGTTGGAAACCCTCTCCCGCACCACGGTCGCCCCGGCTTCCGGGACACCCGCCGCTCCCGCGCCGTCCGCACCTGCCGCGCCTCCGGCCCCGGCAAGCCCAGCCCCGGCGTCCTCGTCGCCCGTCTCTTCCGCGCCTGTGCCCTCCGTGCGGCCTGTACCTGCCGCCCCGGTTTCATCTCCGTCCGCGCCTGCCGCGGCACCGGTGCAGCCCACGTTTTCCGGGACCCAGCCCCCCTCGGCAAAACCTTCGCAAACTTCGGCGATCCCCCCGCGCCCCGCTCCGGCAGCGTCCCGTACGCCGGTTCCGCCCCGCCCTGTGGCGGCCCCCGCCGCTCCAGCCCGGCCTGCTGCCCCGCAAGGCACGCCGCCGTGGGAAACAGCTACTCCGGCCCCCTCGGAGCAGTCTGAACCTTCCGCAACGGTCGCGCCCACAGACGCCCCGCACCCTCTGGACACCGTTCCGGCGAAGGATGCCGTCTCCGCAAGATCCAAGAAAAAACATGCTTCCACCGTGCCCGCGCCCTCGGAGGCATGGATGGACTTCGTGGAGTTTTGCCGTAAGAACCAGAGCGACGTCACGTTGTCCCTTCCGGCGCTCACACAGGCGAACGGCGTATTTTCGGAAGGAGTCCTGACGCTTGCCACAACCAGCGCCATCCAGTATGAACAGCTTTCGGCCCCTTCCCGGCTCTCCGAGCTGGAACGGCTGGCCAGCGACTATTCCGGCAAGGCTGTCTCCGTACAGGTGTCCGCCCCGGAACGGCTGCACAAGACCGAGGCCGAACTCAAAAAAGAATTTGCCTCCCACCCCGTGATCAAGTCTCTCACCGAGACTTTCGGCGCTTCTCTCATTCGGTGTATCCCGGTGGAGCACACACGGAGTTGAAGGAACCCTCGGAGGTTCCTCGGGAAACCTCTCCCCAACCGATCCTTTCAAGGAGACCGTAATGCGCAACATGAATGATCTTGTACGCCAAGCCGGCGTCATGCAGAACAAAATCGCCAAGATGCAGCAGGAAATGGCCGAACGTACCGTTGAAGCCTCCAGCGGGGGCGGCATGGTCAAAGTCGTCGCCACCTGTAAGCAGGACATCGTGTCCATCACCATCGATCCCAAAGCCCTCGAAGGCGGCGATGTGGAAATGCTTCAGGATCTCGTCCTGACCGCCGTCAACGAAGCCGTCCGCATCGGACGCGCCACGATGGACCGCGAAGTCAGCGCCATCACCGGCGGCATCAAGCTGCCCGGCATCATTTAAGGATATTGGGGAAGGTGAGGAGGCACCTTTCTGAAGAAAGGCTTCCTCCTCCCCCTCCCCACCTCCCCTCCTTCCCAAGGCTTTTGCGTTTTTGGGACTGGGAGGGGCGAAGGACATGCGTTTTGCCCCCGGTGGGCTGCCAGTCGCCCGTCGTCCAACCGTGGATGGCGGGTTGTCGCGTCCCTGAGGGCGGCCTTTCCCCCATCCCCACTCCCTCCTTCCCCGAACGAGTCCCTGTTCCCGAAGCAATACGCGGAACAGGGATTCGATAACGTCAAAAGTTTTGGGAAGGAGAGGGGGAGTTTTTGGGGAGGGGAGGACGACCGGATGGCGCCCCCCGGACGGGCCGTACCCGTTGACGCGTCTCCGAGGCTTACGGGCATCGACAGCAACGCTGGGAGCCTTTCTGAAGAAAGGTTCCCCCTCCCCCAATTTTCTGTCCACCCAAACGAGGAAGTATGGACCACAGAATCCCTGAACCGCTGAAGGCGCTCGTGGAACAGCTGGCGCGGCTGCCCGGCCTCGGGCCCAAATCGGCCATGCGCGTGGCCATGACGCTGCTCAAGTGGCCGGAAGCCGAAACGCGGCGGCTCGGCAAGGGCATCCACGACCTGCGCGACAACCTGCGGCTGTGCTCCCGCTGCGGGGCATTGACGGAAACCGATCCCTGCAACGTCTGTTCGGACAAGGAACGCGACGACTCGCTGCTGTGCGTGGTCGCGGAATGGGACAGTATGCTCACGCTGGAAGAAGGCGCGTTCTACAAGGGCCGCTACCTTATTCTGGGCGGCCTGCTGGCTCCGCTCGATAACCTGAGCGCCGAAAGCCTCGAGCTCGATCGGCTCACCAAGCGTCTGGAAGAAGGGCAGGTGCGTGAAGTCGTGCTCGCCCTCGGCGCCACCGTTGAAGCGGAAACCACGGGCGCGCTCGTCAGGAGCCTCGTCAACCGCCGCTTCCCCGGCGTGACCGTCACCCGGCTCGCGCAGGGCATCCCGCTCGGAGCGGAAGTGAAGTTCATGGACCGCGAAACCCTGCGCCAGTCGCTCCAGTACCGGCAGGAAATCCGCTGAGGTTGCAATGCCGGGCACTTGCGCCATAGCCTTTTAATGACTATTATCCCAAAAGGTATTTCAGAGTTCTCTTACCCCCATTTTTTACGGAGGTTTTATTCAATGGAAAGCTTGCGCGATTCCACTCGGTCAACCAGTATCAGCGTCGCATCCGTCTTCATGCGCCATGTGTACCAGTGGATGACGGTCGGCCTGCTTGTCACGGCGGGGACCGCCTTTTTCGTCGCGTCCTCCCCGGCTCTTCTGTCCGCCATCTTCGGCAACACCTTCGGCCTGATCATCCTCGCCATCGCCGTGTTCGCCATGCCGCTGGTCCTGAGCGGCATGATCTCCCGGCTGTCCGCGTTTGCCGCCACCGCTCTCTTCGTCGTCTACAGCGCACTGATGGGCGCGTTCCTGTCCTCGGTACTGCTTGTGTATACGGGCGCTTCCGTCATGTCCACGTTCGTCACCTGCGCGGCCATGTTCGGCGGAATGAGCATCTACGGCACCGTCACCAAACGTGATCTCACCGGCATGGGCAGCTTCATGATGATGGGCCTGTTCGGGCTGATCATCGCCATGATCGTCAATATTTTCCTCCAGAGCTCGGCCATGACCTTCGTGATCAGCGCCCTCGGCGTGGTCATCTTCACCGGCCTGACCGCTTACGACACCCAAAAGATCCGCGCCTTCGGCGAAAACGCCCCGCTCGACGACGCCACAGCCATCCGCCGCGGCGCCCTGCTCGGCGCGCTGACCCTCTACCTCGACTTCATCAACCTGTTCCTGATGCTGCTCCGCCTCATGGGCGACCGCCGCTAACCGGATCGACTCTGGGGAGCCGTCCCCTTACGCCCGCCGGAGCCGCTCCGGCGGGCAACGGGAGCCTTTCATGACCGCATCCGGGATGTGAAAGGCTTTTTTGCTACCCGACACAGGAAACGCGCATGGCTTCCAAGCAACGCAAGCGGCGCAGGAAACGCCGCGCCGTCAAAAAAGCCCCTCCGCTTCCTCCCGTTTCCGCACAAGCCGAGGAGGAGAAGGCCCGAACCCGAGGACGGCGTTCCGCCAAAGGCTGGCGTGCCTGTCTTTTCGGAATCGGCCTCCTCTGCGCCCTGTGGACCGCCCTTGCCGTTTCCCTGCCGCCCACGGTGCTGCGCGGCGTCGTGGAAAGCCAGCTCTCGGAGGCCGTCAACGCCCCCGTCACCATCGAATCCCTTTCGGTCAACCCGTTTACCCTCGGCATTGCCGTGCGCGGCGTCCGTGTCCCCTACCTTGAAGAGACGGGAACGCCCGACGGCGCGTTGCTGACCATCGAACGGCTGGACATCCGGCCACGCCTCCGGCTTTTCGCGGACGCCGCCCCCATTCAGGCCGCCCTCCGCGTATACAATCCGGTACTCGACATCACCTATCTCGGCAATGGATTGTTTTCCTTCTCCAAACTGCTGCCCGCGCCGAGCGGGGCCGACACCGCCCCCGATGCCCCGCTTTTCGCCCTGAGCGATCTTGATCTGAAAGGCGGGACCATCCTGCTCCGCGACGGCCCTGTCGGCATGGTCCACACGGTCAGCGACGTGAACTTTCATGTCCCGCTCCTGCGCTCGGCGGACCTCCCGTTTGCGCCCACGCTCTCCGCGCTGGTCAACGGCACGCGCATCGACGTGGAAGGCCGCACCGAGCCCGATGCCGAAACGCTCCGCACCACCTTCGCCATCCACACGGCTCCGCTGCACATGGAGCATTTCAAACGCTACCTGTCCGATTTCACGCCCCTGAACCTGAACAGCGGCACGGTGGCGCTCGACATGCTCTTCACCCTGTCGCAGCCGCATCTGGGGCGGGTGGAGAGCGGCCTGTCCGGCACGGTCAAGGTCGAGGATGCGGAAATCGCCACCCCGGAAGGGACCATTGTGGGCAGGCTCCGCCGGGGGCAGGCCGCCCTGAAAGATTTTACGCTGTCCGAGCGGCGCATCCGTCTGGACGAGATGGAACTCGACGGCCTGTACCTGCGCGTCGGCCGCGACAAGGCCGGGCGCATCGACTGGGTGGACTGGCTGAGCGGGACGGACGCGAACCCAGAAAACCTTTCGCCCGAAACGCCGTTCGTGGTGGAAGGCGCGGACCTCATCCTCAGGAACTCCGATTTCACATGGGTCGACGCCAGCCTTGCGGATACGCAGCAGATCGAGATCACCGGCGTGGACGGACGCATCGCGGAATACTCGACCCGCCCCGGCGCGCGCACGGCCATGCGCCTCTCCTTCGGCATCAGCACGGAAGGAGTGCTCGCGGTGGACGGCGAAGGCACGCTCACCCCCCCGAGCCTCAACGCCTCCCTGTGGGTGGACGACCTGCCGCTCATCGTGCTCCGCCCCCTGCTTGGGGAAACGCCCCTCAACGACATTCTGGGGCGCATTGCGATTAAGGGCGGCGTCCGCTTCGGTTCTGACGGGAAAGCGCCCCAAACGCCCGCCGCCCCTGCCTCAGCAACCTCCCTCGCCGTCACCGGTGCCGAAGCCTCGGTAAGCGCACTGTCCTTCGGGCGCGGCAACAGCCTTTCCGCCGCCGACCGCAAGGCCGGGAAAGACGCCGGTTCGCCCGCCGTCCGGATACGGGCGCTCACCTTCAATGGCCTGCATTTTGACACACAAGCCCGTTCCGCCTCGGTCAAAACCCTGTCCGTCGAAGCCCCCGAAGTGCGCGTGACCTCTTCCGGCGGCATGGGGCTGGCAATCCCCGGCGCAAAGCCGTCCGCAGCCAACCCCGCTCCCGCCCTCAAAACACGCCTCCCCGAGGGGATGTTCACCGCCGCCCTGCCGGACGCCGCAAAAGCCTTCCTCTCCGACTGGAAGCTCAAGGCCGGCGGTTTCCGCATCGCCGGGGGCAGGCTGGAGCATGTCGCCGCAGGGAAAGCCGAAAAGCTCATCTCCAGCCTCGATCTGGAAACAGGGCCTCTTTCCGGCGAGCTGGCCGATACCATCAGTTTGACCCTGCGCGCCCGTGGGACATCGTCCGACAGCCTGAACCTCAAAGGGACATTGCGCCCCGTCCCCCTGCGCTTCTCCGCCAGCATGGACGCTGCGGATCTGCCCCTCGAATGGCTCGGTCCGCCCCTGCGCGCTTCCACAAACCTCTCCCCGTCCGGCAGGCTCTCCGCGAACCTCGACGCCACGATCACAGAGGAAAAGGGGAAAGACCTCGGCATACAGGCTTCGGGTTCCCTTACCGTGCGCGACCTCCGGCTCAAGGACGCCCGTACCGAGAAAGTGTATGCCGTGCTCCGCCGCCTTTCCGCGGACACGTTCCGCTTTTCTTCGGCTTCCTCAAGCTTCGAGGCCAAGGAAATGCTGCTGGACCTCCTGCGCATGGACGTGGCCCTCAATGCCGACAAGACGCTGGACATCCTGGAGTGCGTCCCCAAAAAACAGACGGGCCAAGAGCCCTCCTCCCCCTTCCGTTTTTCCGTGGCGTCCCTGAGGCTTCAAGACGCCGCCCTGCTGTTCCGGGATCAGGCCCACGGCTCCGTCTCCGCCGTTCAGGATATCAACGCGACGGTCAGCGGCCTTTCCTCATCCGGGGGCTTGTCCGACATCGTCTTGACCGGACAGATCGGGGGCGCGCCCATTACGCTGTCCGGCTCCTGCAATCCGTTCTCCACCCCTCCGGCGGCCAAACTGGCCTTCACCGCCAAAGGCGTGGATCTCGCCCGCTATTCCGCCTATACGCGGGCCTATCTGGGGTACCCCGTCGTGCAGGGGCGCCTTGATCTTGAAAGCGCCTTCGCCACGTCCGGCTGGACATTCTCTCTCGACAACCACATCCGGCTGGAAAAGCCCGTGCTCGGCCCCAAGGACACACGGCCCGGCGCGCCGGACTACCCCGTCTCCCTCGGCTTTGCCCTGCTGGAAGATCTGCGCGGCAACATCGCGCTGGATCTCCCCATTTCCGGGAGGCTCGACGACGCCGCGCTGCAGGTCGGCGGGCTGGTGGGCAAGGCGCTCGGCGGGCTGTTCACCAAGGTCGTGACCTCACCCTTCGCGCTGCTCGGCGGCATCATCGGGCTCGTGACGCCGGGCGATCCAGCGCTTCAGGTCATCGCCTTCCCTCCCGGCGACACCCGCATCAACCCCGCCGCCCAAGGGCGCCTCAAGCGCATCGCCAAAGCGCTTGAAGAGCGCCCTCGCGTCAAAATCGAACTCATCGGCATGTATGAGCCAGCCAGCGACACGCGCGGCCTGAAACGCCTGCGGGTCCTCCGCAAGGTGCAGGCCCGGCAGTACGCCGCCCTGCCCGCCAAACAGCGGGCAGCCAACCCCGTTGGCGCCACAAAGTTGTCATCCGGCGAGTACGAACGCTTCCTGCTGCACGTTTACAAGGCCTCCCCCGCCGGGCGTAAAGCCAAAGGCAATGAGGAGCCGGACATCATGGAGCAGAAGCTGCAAGCGCTCGAAACCGTAACGCAAGCGGACCTGGAAGCGCTGGCCCGCAGCCGCGCGGAAGAAGTACGCGCCTTTCTCCTGAAGCACGGGCCAGGGTTGGGAAAACGCGTGAACATCGCCTCCAAGGGCGGCCTCCCCGACGTGCGGAGCGGAACGGCGCAAGTAGAGATTCAATTACGCTAATCTCTTGATACAAAAAGATAAAAAACGATTTCAGTTCCTGCTTGCATTTATGGTATACAGGCTGCATGTATTCGGAGAAAGAACCCTTTCCATTTGTAGGAGGTTCCATGAACTTGCCTTACATGCCCGGCGTCCGCCGCGTCTCCCCGGCGGGCCTCCCATGCGATCCGGGACGCGTAGAAAGCGGCGTGCGCAAACGCTTCCGGTTCATTGCGCTGCTCACGCTGGCCGTCTTCATGGCGGGGGGGACTGCGGCGTCCGCCGCGACGATTGCCAACCATATGGACTATCCCGTCGAAGGCTTTTCCCTTTGGTGTCAGGACCCCCAACAGCACTGGATCGAGCGGAAGCTCACCGGGCATCTGGACATGGAGCAGAAAGCCGCCGTCACGCTGCCCGAAGACCCTTGCTTCTTTCTTGAAGCGGACATGGGCGACTATCTCCTGAGTTTTCCGATCAAGCAGGAGCTCCAAGGGGAGGATCTGCTCGACACGAGCTGTATGCCCGACCCAACGCTTGAGGTCTACCGGAAGGCCGAGCCGCTGTTCATCGCCGATGGCGAGGAAAAAGACCGCGATCTTGAACGCGATCCCGACCGGAACCCTCCGGAAGTCGTCCCCATCGGGCGGCTGCTCGATACCTTCAAAGGCGGCATGAGCGAACAGGAGTGCCTCATGTACGGCATCCCGCTGCGCCGGGAAAGCTACAACGACAGCCAGAACTTCTCGATCAAGACCGCGATGGTCAGCGACGGGGTCGTCTGGCACGGGATCATCTCCCTTTACAAGGATGCGGAAACCAACATCATAGGTTTGTCCCTGACCACGCCGCTCAGCGAAGGGGCGTTGGAGAAACTGTTTTCCGCGCTGTCCGGCAGGGCATACAAACACGTGGCGCTCGGCGACGACGGCCCCGTGTATATGGATGATCCGATCCTCAGCCCCGATCCCGCCGTCCGCAAAGAAGCCATCCGGAACATGCTTGCCCAGCTGACGGTTCCGAACGCCGATCCCTATGACACGCATTTCGAACCCGATTCGCCCGAATGCCGCGAAAAGGATGCCAAGAAAGAGCAGAATGAAGCGCAAGCCGCCTGCAAGGAACTGAGCGCGGATATCCGCATCGCTCCGGGCAGCGACCGCATCGAACTCTTCCTTCAGGAAGGGGAAGAGTCCGCCGAATAGTCGTCTGAGGAAGAAGGAATTGTTGAAGGGGGGAGGGAACCGTGTTCCTTCCTCCCTTCAAGCATGTAAGAGAGAGAGAGAGAGAGAGAGAGAGAGAGAGCATCCGGGGAAGGAGAACCTTTCCCGAGCAGGGAGGAACCAGCCCCATTGAGGCGCCTTTTTCGGATTGAGGGGAAAGCGTGCGAAAGGACAACCTCTGAACCAAGAGAGAGGCTGGCAAAGGCGGAAAACGAAGCTGTCCGAGGTTCAGATGGCCACGAAGGAAACGGAATTGCCGTGGCTGCGGATGAGGAATTCCAGATCAGAGAACGCCAGGAAGACGGTGGCGGTGTTGCGGTTGGGATGGACGCCGAGTGAAGGGAGCCCGGCGAGATCGCGGTCAAAGAGCACTTCCACGGCGCGGGCCTCGTCATTCAGGATCCCCAAGGGCGTCACGGCCCCTTTTTCCAACCCCAGAAAGCGTTTCAGCCGATCTTCCGAGGCAAAGGACAGGGCACTCGTTCCGAGTTGCCCCCGCAGCGCCTTGAGATCCACAGTCTTACAGCTACACAGGACAACAAGGAAATGGCGCTTGCCCCGCGCATCGCGCAGAAAAAGATTCTTGGCGATCTCGGCATCCGCATCAAGATGCAGGCGCTCCATTTCTTCGATGGTATACACGGGATCATGCGAAACCATGCGGTAACGGATGCCCGCATTATCCAGCACGTCCAGAACATTACGGATCTCTCTGTCTTCCATATCTTCCCCGTTACGCGCCAAACACAAAAACCCCGCGGTACAATATACCACGGGGAAGGGAAATCAACGCCGGACGGGACTACTTCATACGGTAGGTGATCCGCCCACGGGTCAAATCGTAGGGGGAAAGTTCCACCTTGACCCGGTCGCCGGGCAGGATGCGGATATAAAACTTGCGCATCTTGCCGGAAATGTGGGCGAGCACCGTGTGCCCGTTTTCAAGCTCAACAAGAAACATCGCGTTCGGCAACGCTTCCTGGACCACACCGTCAACTTCAATGGCATCTTCTTTCGCCATGGAGCCTCCTCAAAAAAATCCTTGATGTATGTCCACACCTCTGCAAAAGGCGTTGGATTCAATGACCCGTTACAGTGCCCTGAAACAGCCTCCCTTGTCAACAGCGCAGGGCGGCTCCACAAGCCCTTTCTCCATATTCCGCCATCCAGCCAAAACAGCCCCGCTCCCCTGAAAAAACGCCCTTCCCCAAAAGAGAACGCCCGGCATCCCATCGGCGGGAAATCCGGCCAACAGGGATTCAATAAACGCGAAAGTCTTGGGAGGGGAAAGGGAGGGCATTGGGGAGGGGAAGGGGAACCTTTCTCCAGAAAGGTTCCCCTTCCCCTCCCCAATGCCTCATTATTTCACAGGCCTGAACAACAGCCAGAGCCCCGCGATAAGCAAAGGAACACACAAAAGCTGCCCCATCGTGAGCCAGCCGAAAGCCAGATAGCCGAGCTGGGGATCTGGCTGGCGGACAAACTCCACGGCAAAACGGAACACGCCGTACAACACCGCGAACAGGCCGGAAACGCGCCCGGTAGGACGGATCCTGGACGAATAGACCCACAGGACGACGAACAAGACCAGACCTTCAAGCCCGGCCTCGTACAACTGCGAAGGATGGCGCGGCAGCGGGCCGCCCGTAGGAAACACCATCCCCAAGGGGCCATCCGTAACCCCGCCCCAAAGCTCGCCGTTGATGAAATTCCCGATGCGCCCAAAGAAGAGTCCCGGCGGAACGAGAGGAGCGACGAAGTCCACCACGTCCATGAACTTCTTCTTGTTGCGGCGGCTCCACCACCAGCCCATCAGCAATACGCCGATGAGGCCGCCGTGAAACGACATGCCGCCGTTCCAGATCTTGAAAATCTCGGACGGCTGATCGAGGTACACGGGCAAATCGTAAAACAGCACATACCCGAGGCGTCCGCCCGCCACCACGCCGAGCATGATCCACGTCAACAGATCGTCGACCTTCTGCCCATTCCAGCCCGCCGCAATCCACGCGGGACGGGACGCGCGCCAACGCGCCAGCCCCCATCCGGCCAGAAAGGCGAACAGATACATAAGCCCGTACCAGTGGACCTGCACGGGGCCAAGACTCAGGGCGACCGGGCTGATGTTCGGATAGGCCAGCATGATCAGGTCCGCTCCCCGGAGGACTCGCGGCGCTCGAACGTGCCCGTGCGCCCCCCGGATTTGTGCACAAGCCGCACGTCGCGGATAACCATATCCTTCTGAACGGCCTTGCACATGTCGTAAATGGTTGCCGCAGCGACCTGAGCGGCGATGATCGCTTCCATCTCCACCCCGGTGCGGTCGCTCGTCCGGGCTTCGGATTCGATCAGCACGGCGGGCGGCTCATCCTGAATCGCAAAACGCACGTCCACAAAACTCAGCGGCACGGGATGGCACAACGGGATGAGCTCCGAAGTCCGCTTCGCCGCCATAATCCCGGCGACCTGCGCCGTGACCAGCACGTCGCCCTTGGGCAGGGCGTGCTCCTTGAGCAGGCCGAGCGTATGGGCGTTCATCTCCACAGCCCCGCGCACGATAGCGACGCGCCTGGTGATATTCTTGCTCCCCACATCCACCATGCTGATGGAACCGTCCCCGGCCATGTGGGAAAACGCGGCGTCGCGCATCCCGGAAACAGCGTCTTCGGCGGCATCTTTCGGGCAATAGCGCACTTCCCGCACGATACGCTCCGAGGAGGCAGCGACCGTATCCGTCAGCACCTTCAGGACGCCTTCAATGCCGAGATCCGAGGTATCGACGATCACGGCATCGGCGGCGGGCTTGAGAGGCGCAACGGCCCGGTTGCGGTCCATGTCGTCGCGTTGGCGGATCATTTCGGTGATCTGCGCGAGATCGGCGGGCTCGCCCTTGGCCTGCAACTCCTCAAAACGGCGCATTCCGCGCACTTCCGGCCGCGCGTCAAGGAAGAACTTGAACCGCGCCGTGGGGAACACCACGGTCCCCATGTCGCGGCCTTCGGCGACGAGACCGGACTCCCCGAGCGACCGCTGCGCTTCTTTCAGGCAGTCGCGGACCACCGTGGACGTGGCGAGGCGCGAAGCGAGCCGCCCGACTTCTTCGGTACGGATTTCGGGGCCCACGGGCACACCGTTGCACAGCAATACGGAATGTTCCCCGCCGCCCTGCAGCTTGAAGCGGAAGGCTTTGCAGCGCGCCCGCAATTCGTCTTCCGGCAACGCTTCCGCGCCCGGCCCGAGGCGCAGGGCTATGGTGCGGAACATGGCGCCGGTGTCCAGATAGGGAATCCCGAGAATGGTGGCGAGGCGCTTGGCGAGGGTGGATTTGCCGACCCCGGCGGGGCCGTCCAATGTGATGATAGGCAGACACTTCATGATTACAGCAGTTCCCGCATTGCATTGATAAGCATAGTATTTTCTTCAGCCGTCCCCACGGAGACGCGGAGGTTCCGGGGCAGGCCGTAGCTGGTCAGCGGACGCAGGATGATCCCGCGCCGCAACAGATCTTCAAACAGGGAAGCGGCGTTGGGGCCGTCCGCCGGAAGCTCGAACATGAGGAAGTTCGACTGGGAAGGAAACACGCGGCATCCGAGCTTCGTGAGCTCACCGGTGAGCCACGCGCGGCCCTCGCGGACCACCCGCACGGTCTCGTCGTGGAACGCCACGTCTTGCAGCGCCGCGATCCCGGCCTCTTCAGCCATCAGGTTCACCGAGAAAGGCAGGCGCACCCGCCAATAGTGATCGGCAAGCTCCTCGGGCACGATGGCGTAGCCGAGGCGGAGCCCGGCCATGCCGAAGCTCTTGGAGAACGTGCGCGAAATGATCACATTGGGGAATTCGTCCAGCCGCTTCGCCAGCGAGTAATCCGCCTCGTCGTCGGTGAAGTCCATGTAGGCTTCGTCCAGCACGAGCAGGCAGGTGTCGGGCAGCGCCTTCGCCAGCGTTTCGAGTTCCGCCACCGGAGGCGTGTACCCGGACGGGTTGTCGGGCGTGGTGACGAACACGAGCGACGTCTTGTCGTCCACCAGCTTGAGCAGGTTGTCCCACGGGAACGAGAAGTCGGCGTTCACCGGGGTCTGGCGCAGCTCCACGCCGCACAGGGCGGCCTGCGTCGTATAGATGCCGAAGCAGGGCATGAAGGCGACCGCATTGTTCACGCCCGGCTCGACGCAAATGCGGAACAGCAGGTCGATGACTTCATCGGAGCCGTCGCCCACGATGATGCGGGAGGGCGACACACCGTGATGGGCGGCGATGGCCTTCACAAGGCGGGGGTTTCCGGCCTGCGGATAGCGGAATGCCAGTCCGACATGCGTTTCCAGCGTATGCTGGACCAGCGGAGAGGTTCCGAGAGGGTTTTCATTGCTGGCGAGCTTGATGACCCGTTCGATGCCGTACTTCTCGCGGATCTCGTCGATGGAGAGCCCTGCCGTGTAGGGCTTGAAGCCCCGGACCAATGAACGCATGGGGATGGGAGACATGGCAAGTTCCTTCTATGGTTGTAAAGGAGGAAGTTTCCTTTTTTCCGCCCGTATCGTCAAGGCGAATGAAAGGGGAAGGATGAGAAGGTTTGGAGGGGGAGAGGGAACCTTTCTGAAGAAAGGTTCCCTCTCCCCCTCCAAACCTCCCCCTCTCCCTCCCAAGACTTTCACGCTTATCGAATCCCCGCTTGCGGCCTTTCCCGGTGCGAAGGGAGGGGCAATCCGCCGGATGTAGGAAAAAGCCGGGCAACGAAAAACCGGGAATGGCCAGCATTCCCGGTTTCCGCAATTGCCCCGGCGGAGGAACGCAAGGGCGAGGTGAACCGCAACATGACATCGTGGGCCGTTTTCACGTTCGGATGGCAAGTGCCAGCGGACGCAAAATCTGGGAAAAACGGCTCCGAAATGCCTCCTCACACGTTTTCTCAAGAGGTTCACGGGGGAAGGTTTGGGGAGGGAGCATCCGGAAGGAGGCCCTCCCCAAGCGCATCAGCTATTCGCCTTTCACGACCTCAATCTTGCGGGCGGCGGGCTTTTCGGGTTCCTTGCGGGGAATCTCGATGCTCAACACGCCATCCTTGTGGGTCGCGGTGATCTTGTCGGTTTCGACGTCCTCGGGCAGGGAGAGCACGCGGCGGAACGAGCCGTATGAGCGCTCCATCCGGTAATAGCCCTTCTTTTCGTCCTTGTCTTCGGTTTCGTTTTTCTTTTCGCCCTCGACAATCAGCATGTTGTCGCGGACTTCGATATTGACCTGATCCTGCGCCACGCCGGGAAGTTCAACCGTGGCTTTGTACGCCGTATCGGTCACGGACAAATCCATATGGGGGATCAGCATATCGGGAGCATTGTCGGCGGACCGGGGGGCCATGCCGGAGAACGCCCTCCACGGCGAGAAGAACCCACCGAAAAAGTCGCCAAAAAGCCTGTCGATTTCATTGTGGAGCTGATCCACCGGGGTATAGCCCTGCGGGGCGGGGGCGGCTGTGCGGTGAGCAGGGGCGGAAGTGGCGCCATGATGACCGCAACACGAACCAGCATTACGAGTAGTTTCCATAACAACAACCTCCTGTGGATAACTTTTGTAACCAAGAGATAATGCTGTATTCATTCGTGTCAATTCCTGTGTACAAAAATAATTACGTTTCCGGAAAACTGTCCCCGCCAGCATCCGCCGCCGGAGATGATTGACAGGCCCGGTCGACCTGCCTACACTCCGGCTATTCTCAGGGCGGGGTGAAAGTCCCCACCGGCGGTATTCCCCGATTCGGGGAGAGCCCGCGAGCGCCCTCCGCGTGGAGGGGTCAGCAGATCCGGTGGGAAGCCGGAGCCGACGGTAACAGTCCGGATGAAAGAGAAATGGACAGCCGGCGCATTCACGCGCCGCGAGAGCCTCAACATGCACAGCTCCCGGGCTGCGGCGTTATGCCGTGGCGCTCCTGTCTGTCGCCCTGATGCTGCACATCCGACACGTTGGAGAGCACCATGAGCCAGCATCAGTTCACCACCACCCGCAATGAGCGCGTAGAAGCCGCCGTCGCCGCCGTCCGCAAAGGCCGGGGCGTCCTTGTCGTGGACGACGAGGACCGAGAAAACGAAGGCGACATCATCTTCTCCGCCGCCTCCATCACCCACGAGCAGATGGCCCTGCTCATCCGCGAATGCAGCGGCATCGTCTGCCTCTGCCTGCCGGAAGACAAGGTCCGCCAGCTCGACCTGCCTCAAATGGTCACAAACAACACATGCAAGAACCGCACGGCCTTCACCATTTCCATTGAGGCCGCCGAGGGCGTCACCACCGGCGTCTCCGCCGCCGACCGCGTGAAGACCATCCGTACAGCCATCGCCGACGATGCCGTCCCCGGCGACTTGAACCACCCCGGCCACGTGTTCCCCCTGTGCGCGAGATCCGGCGGCGTGCGCGAGCGCGCCGGGCACACCGAAGCCAGCGTGGATCTCATGCGCCTTGCGGGGCTGCCGCCCTACGGCGTCCTGTGCGAACTGACCAATCCCGACGGCACGATGGCCCGGCTCCCCGAGATCATGGCCTTCTCCCAACTGCACGATATGCCCGTCCTTCAGGTACGGGACTTGATCGAGTACATGGAACACTAACCAAGGAAACGTTCCCATGAACAACGCCATTCCGTTCCGCGCCGTGATGGACGTGCTGGTTCGGCTCGAATCCGAAGCAGCCGGAGGCGCCCCCGTCTGCGTCGCCATCGTCAACCGCACGGGCAAGCTCGCCGCCTTCCTCAGCCTGGACGGCACCCCCGAGCGCGCCGGAGCCATCGCCCAGAGCAAGGCATACACCGCCATGCGCATGGAATTGACCACGCAGGCGTTCCACGATCGCCTCGTCCGGGAAAACCTCTCCATCGCGGACTTCTGCGATCCGGGCTTCTCCACGCTGCCCGGAGGCGTGCCCGTATTCGACGAAACCGGGCGCTGCATCGGCGGCGTCGGCATCAGCGGCAGAAAACCGCAGGAAGACGCCGAACTCGCCGAACGTCTGGCCCAAAAGCTCATGGGAAAGGGATAGAGCGCCAATCGAAGGGACGGCGGGCAAAAGGGCAAGCCATCCTTACTTTTTCAATTCATATTGATGACAGTCTCTCCGTAGCGGGCCGGGAAAGCATTTCCGGCCCGCTTCTCGTATCCCCGCAGGGCCGGCCGACCATCTTTCCATCCGATCAAGAGCGCTGGAGATAAGAAATGATAGCAAGGGAAAAGGACATACCTTATGGTTCCAAGGGGTACCCGTTCTTGGGAGCCCCCTGCCATCCGGTAACAGTTTCTCCGACTTGTGCTAAAAAGAATAAAGGTTCTTTGAGTGAGAACATTGATAATCCCCTCTTGACCAGTCCACGGGTCGATGTCATTCAGGGAAATACCATTGCGTTATTCTTTCTCGTAATGGCGGCGGGCGGCTATGGCCGCCCATGTGAACGGACTGTAACGCTCCGGGGTAAACCCGCCGGAGAAGGGAGGCCCGGAAGGAAAATGCGCGCCCGCGCGGCGAGCCCTTTCCCCGAGCCTTTCATGCAATATAAGGAGACCCAAATGAATACCCGCGGCTTTAGCCTCGTGCGCGAGGAAAGGCTTTCCGAAGTTTCCGGCACCGTCAAACTGTGGCGGCACGACGCCACCGGAGCGGAACTGCTCTCCATAGTCAACAACGACGAGAACAAGTGCTTCGGCGCGACGTTCCGCACCCCCCCGAAAGACTCCACCGGCGTAGCCCATATCCTTGAACACTCCGTCCTCTGCGGCTCGGAAAAATACCCGGTGAAAGAACCCTTCGTCGAACTGCTCAAGGGGTCGCTCCAGACCTTCCTCAACGCCTTCACCTTCCCGGACAAGACCTGCTACCCGGTCGCCAGCGCCAACCTTCAGGATTTCTACAACCTCGTCGACGTCTACCTCGACGCCGTGTTCTTCCCCCGCATCGACGAGAACTGCTTCCAGCAGGAAGGCTGGCACATCGAAGCCGACAGCCCGGCGGGCCCGCTCCGCTACAAGGGCGTGGTCTTCAACGAAATGAAGGGCGTGTACTCCTCGCCGGATTCCGTGCTGGCGGAGCACTCGCAGCAGTCCCTGTTCCCGGACATGACCTACGGCCTCGACTCCGGCGGCAACCCTGAAGTCATCCCCCAGCTTACCTACAAGGCCTTCAAGTCGTTCCACGAGTCGCACTACCACCCGTCCAACACCCGCTTTTTCTTCTGGGGCGACGACCCCGAAGAACAGCGTTTCGCGCTGCTTGAGCCGTACCTGTCGCGCTTCACGGCCCGCGAGACCGACAGCGCCGTGCCGCTCCAGCCGCGCCTCGACGTGCCCCGCCAGCTTGAATTCCCCTATGCCTCCGGCGAAGACGGCGACAAGGGGCATGTGACCCTCAACTGGCTGACGTGCGAAACCGCCGACACGGGCGAACTCCTCGTGCTGGAAATGCTGGAGCACATCCTCCTCGGACTGCCCGGTTCGCCCCTGCGCAAGGCGCTGATCGAATCCGGCCTCGGCGAAGACCTCACCGGCGGCGGCCTTGAAACGGATCTGCGCCAGACGTTCTTCTCCGTGGGCCTGCGCTCCATCACGCCCGGCACCGCCGAGGACGTGGAAATGCTGATCATGGAAACGCTGGCCGAGCTCGCGGAGAACGGCATCCCCGCCGCAGCCGTGGAAGCCGCCGTGAACAGCGTGGAATTCGACCTGCGCGAAAACAATTCGGGCCGGTTCCCGCGCGGCCTCGCCGCCATGATCCGCAGCCTCGCCACGTGGCTGTACGACGGCGACCCCATCGCCCCGCTGGCCTGGGAGAAGCCCCTCGCCGCCCTCAAGGCCCGCCTCGCTTCCGGCGAAAAGGTCTTTGAAGGCGCCATCAAGCGCTGGTTCCTCGACAACGAGCACCGCTCCACGGTCATCCTGACCCCGGACTCTGGCCTCGCCGCCGAGCGCGAAGCCGCCGAAGCCGCCAAGCTCCAGCGCATCTACGACGCCCTTTCCGACGAAGACCACAAGGAAATCGTGGCCTGCACCGAAGCCCTGCGCGCCAGCCAGCAGGCCCCGGACAGCCCCGAAGCCCTCGCCGCCATTCCGAGCCTGACCCTCGCGGATCTGCCCCGCGAAAACGTGATCCTGCCCAAGGAAGAAGGCAAGGCGGGCGATCTGGCCATCCTCGCCCATGACATCGACACGTCCGGCATCCTGTATGCGGAAATCCTCTTCCCGCTGGACGCCGTGCCCACCGAACTCCTGCCCCTCGTCCCGCTCATGGGCCGCAGCCTCACGGAAATGGGCACTTCCAAGCGCGATTTCGTGGAACTCGGCACCCTGCTGGCCTCCAAGACCGGCGGCATGGACGCCGCGCCCCTCGTCGCCACCATGCGCGGCACCCGGATGCCCGTCGCCAAGCTCTGCCTCGGCGGCAAGGCCACGGCGGACAAGGCCGACGACCTGTTCTCGCTCATGGCCGAAGTCCTCACCGACACCAACTTCGACAACCCGCAGCGTTTCACCCAGATGGTGCTGGAGGAACGCGCCCGCCTCGAGCAGTCGCTCATCCCCGCCGGGCACGGCACGGTCATCGCCCGCCTGCGCGCGGCCTACAGCCTTGCCGGGCAGATCAGCGAAGCCATCGGCGGCATCACCTACCTTGAAGCCATCCGGGCCCTGTCCGAGCGCGTGGTCAGCGACTGGGACAGCGTGCGCGCGGATCTCGAAATCCTGCGCGGCCTCATCCTGAACCGTCAGGACGCCATCCTCAACCTCACCGCCGACGCGGGCACCCTCGCCGCGGTACAGCCTTACGCCGCCGCGCTCGGCCGCGCCCTGCCCACGGCTTTCTCCGTGCCACTGGAACGCGAGCCGCTCAGGGCCGCGGCCAACGAAGCCCTTATCGTGCCCGCACAGGTCAACTACGTCGGGAAGGGTTGCAACATCTATGATCTCGGCTATACGTGGCACGGTTCCGCGCACGTCATCACCCGGCATCTGCGCATGGGCTGGCTGTGGGATCAGGTCCGCGTGCAGGGCGGCGCATACGGCGCGTTCTGCGCGCTCGATCGCATGAGCGGCTCATTGGCGCTGGTCTCCTACCGCGATCCCAATGTCGAAAAGACCCTCGCCACCTACGACGCGACCGCCGATTACCTGCGGAAGCTGGATCTTTCCGACCGCGACCTGACGCTTGCCATCGTGGGGGCCATCGGAGATCTCGACACCTATCTCCTGCCCGACGCACGGGGAGCCGCGTCGCTGTCCCGCCACCTGACGGACGACCGCGACGATCTGCGCCAGCAGATGCGTGAGGAAATACTCGGCACGACCCGCCGCCACTTCACGGAATTCGCCGACGTCATGGCTGAAGCGGCCAAAGCCGGGACGGTATGCGTCCTCGGCGGCTCCGCAGCCGAAAACGCGGCCACGGAACATGGCTGGACAAAGAAAAAAGTCCTGTAACCGCCCATGACGCGGTCCGGAAAACAACGTTTCCGGGCCGCGTCCGGCGACGTCCTCTGCAACACCGGCAAGCCTTCCGCCGGAGTCGTCGTATAGGAGAAGTCATGGAAACAAAAGGGATTGCCCCCGCCACTCCCGCCACAGAACGCCGCCAGCGCACGCCTCTCGCCGTTACCCGCGAACGGGTTCTCGGCATCGCGGAACAGATGTTCCGCCAAAGCGGTGTTCAGGCCGTAAGCGTCGACGCCATCGCACAGGCCGCAGGCATCAAAAAAATGACACTTTACCGCTGCTTCCCTTCCAAGGAAGAACTGGTCATGGCCTGCATGGACCAGTGGGAAGCCGCATTCCGGCGGATTTGGGATCAGGCGCAGGATCAATATCCCAATGAATCCGCCCGGCAGCTTCTGGCGTTTTTCCAGTCCATTTACGAACTGGTTTCCCAGCCCGGATACAGCGGCAACGTGTTCATGCACCTGATGACCGATTATACCGACCCGGAGCATCACATCTGCGTGCGCGTGCGCGAACAGCGGGCTTCCTTGCGGGCGGACGTGCGGAACCAGCTGGTCAAGGCGGAAGCTTCCGACCCCGACCAGCTTGCCGATACCTATTGCCTGCTGCTTGAAGGGCTTTTTACCGCGGCCCGGACCCACGGGTTCGACAGCGGGCCTGTCCGCAACGCTCCCGCCATCGCCGAAAAAATGCTTCGCCAAGGCTGCGGCTCCCGTGCGTTCCCGCCTGAACCGCGCCGGTTCCGCCGCTGGTAGGAGCGCTTCACAAGAAACGCTGTTCCTTGTAAAAAACGGTTTCGCACCGGACGTGCCCGATGCGAAACCGTTTTCTCGCGTGTATGCCTTCACAAAGGTAAAAAACGCTAACGCCAAAAAAATCTGCTTTTCATATTTGCTATATAGACGCCGAGTAGTATTATGAGCGTTCCATAACATTGCATAGCTGAAAATTTTTCATCGAGTATAAAAACTCCAGCCAATACAGATACAGCTGTTGATATGCCTACAAACGATGAGGCTTTGTTCGTTCCAATAGATGATATTGATATATTAAACAATACAAAAGATAGAACAGAAGATGCGATCCCAAGATAAAGAATGGAAAACAGGAAAACCGTATTTTGAAATGGCAACATAAACAAATCAACGACAGTACCTGCAGCTATACTTCTTGCTATCGCCATAGTAGCAAAAAAGCAGGCTCCACACGCGATCATGACGTATGTTTTTTTCAATACTTGTTGTTTTATACGCTTTTTCAGCAGAAACGCAGTATAAACTATAAGATAATACGGCCATACATAGCATTATATAGCCAATCCCGCTGAAAGAAGACTCGAATCCTTTTGCCGTTACACAAACAATCACTCCAACTACTGTTAAGCAAATACCGGAAGTTTGAAACCTTGTTGGTTTTTTCTGTAAAAAAAGAATTGATGCAACGAGCGATGCTATTGGAATACAAGCAATTATAGATCCACTCTCTGAAGCCGTCGTCATCTGTATCCCAAATGTCTCACATGTAAAATAGGCTATTGGTTGGAGAACGGCTATCTTTAGCAAAGATGGCAAGTGTTTTTTCTTTATGTTTATATTTATATATCCTGCAATCAATAAAATATTCATCATGATGAACGCCAATAAAAAGCGCCACCCCAATAATGTTACGGCATCGACGTCTGATGTTATTTTCTTTGTAAATAAATAACTAAGGCCAAAAAGGATTTCGCATGACACGGCACATACGCATCCAATAAGAGTCTTTTTTTGTATCTCGGTCATTCCAGATCTTCCAGATCGAGCGCTACCGCTTTTCCACGCCCTGCCCGTCGGCCCACTATGCTTGGGCTACTTGTCAGGAATCATCCAGTTCCAGCCCCTGTGGGAGGCGGGAGGCTACTTCCCTTGCCGACGCCTCCGGGTAACCGTTTCGCCGCCCACGCCCCAGTTGTCCGTATCCACCTCGTCGATGACGACGACCGTGGTAGCCGGATTTTTCCCCAAGACGCGCACAAGCAGTTCCGTCGCCCCCTTGATGAGTTCCGCTTTCTGCTCGGCGGTCGGCGTGCCGTTTTCCCGCGTCACCCTGATATTGACGTAAGGCATGAGGCGGCCTCCTATTTCTTCATATCCCAGAGCGTGCCGATAAAATCGGTGAGCGCCTGCCGGTTGATGCCCGCGGGCGGATAAGGGAGCTTTTCCTTGGGCCGTGGGAGCTCCACGCCGCCGTTTTTGGGATCGCCGTTCAGCAGGCGGAAGGATTCCAGCGCCCGGGCCTCAAAGGCCGTCAGCAGGGGGATATTGTCCTCAAGCGGCATATCGGAGGGCGCGGGGAGGGGCTCGCGGTACTCGACGATGAGCTTGGCCTTGTAGAACCAGAGTATAAAGGTAAAGCGGCGGACAAGGCTGCCGTTCTCCCACTGTGCCGGCTCGTCGGAAGCCCACGGGTCATCCTTCGCGTCCAAAACATAGGTGTCCGCAAATCCGGAAAAACCGTCGATATCCTGCTTCTTGTGCCTGATCGCGGGGAAACCGAGCTCCGGTTCCACGGGCCACGTCTCGTCGTTCTGGGAAACCGCCAGGAGCGCTGCAAGATGCGCCGGAGCGGCCTGCGGGCCCTCATGGTTGTACAGGGCATACACGGCCTGTACCGATGTCGCCTGGAGCATACTGTTCTGTACCGAAGGCGAAAGATCCACGCGCCGGGCGTCGACGGAGGCAAAATCGGCGGCGGGCTTCACGGCCACGGCGGGACGGGCGGGCGATACCAGCATACCGTCGGCCACGCCCCGGATAAGCCCGCTTTTGGCGTTCATGCCGACAAAGGCCGCCAACGCGATGACCAAAATGGGAATGATGATTTTGAACATCTGCTGTCTCCACTCAGAAATGCCGAAACGGATCATGCCGCTTCGCCGTCAGGCAAGCCGCCTGTTTCCAAACGCCACATAGGGCCCCGCCGGTGCGGTATTGCCACTCACGCCCCAAAAGCGTCAGGGGAAGGCGTTGCGGGACACACGGGAGCAAGCCTCTCCGCCGTTCGGAAAGGCTCTTCCCTCTGCTGCCTTACCACTTCACGCCCGGTTCCTCGTGGAACGCGGCGCGATGGCGGGCGGCGAAATCCTCATAGGTAAACACATGCTCCTGCGTGCCCTGATGCTCGATGCAGTAGCTGGCGCACGTCGCGCCGAGCCGGGCGGAAGCGGGCACGTCAAGTCCGTGCAGGAGGCCCTTGAGCAGGCCGGAGCGGAACGAATCGCCCGCACCGGTGGGGTCGGCCACGGTTTTGGGCGCGGCGATGCCCACGCTCCCCCGCTCGCCGTTGTCGATGACCGAGCCCTGTTCGCCGAGCGTGGTGATCACGCCGCCGGTCAGGGCGCGCAGTTCGGCGCGGGTGCGCTGCGTGGCCTTGCTGATCATCTCCAGCTCATAGTCGTTGGTCACAAGCAGGGCCGAACCGGTGATTGCGTCGAGCAGATCGTCCCCGGAAAGCGCCGGGATCTGCTGGCCGGGGTCGTAGATGTACCGGATGCCCTTTTCGCGGAACAAGCGGGGAAGCGCCTTCATGTCGTCGAGGTTGCCGGGGGATACGATGCCCCAGTCGGCGGAAGCGTCGGGATGCGGGAACGCGTACTCGCACGGGAACCCCATCGCGGCGGGGTGGAATCCGTTGATCTGGTTGTTGTTCTTGTCGGTGATCAGCGTGCAGCTCGCGGTGAATTCGTCCTTCATGACGCGGACGCCTTCAAGAGAAATCCCCTTCGATTCGAGGAACGCGCCGTATTCGGAAAAATTCTTGCCCGCCGTGGCGAGGATAAGCGGCTTTTCGCCCATCAACGCCAGCGTATAGGCGATGTTCCCCGCGCAGCCGCCGCGCTTTTCCACCAGCCCGTCGATGAGGAAGCTTACATTCAAAATATGCAGCTTGTCGGCGAGGATGTGGTCGGCGAACGCGCCGTTAAAGGACATGATACGGTCGAAAGCCAGCGAGCCGGCGACATAAATGGACATCATTCCTCCGGATGTGTTGATTCGGTGATCCAAGCGAGAAAATCCGCATCCCCCCGGGCCACGGGCAGGGCTACGATGCAGGGGGTTTCATAACTGTGCAAGGCACGCACACGGGCGGCCAGCGCTTCAAAACGATCGTCGTCCGTCTTGGCGATGAAGGGGATCTCTTCGGAACGGCAAAGCTCTCCCTTCCATGAGTATACCGAGCGGATCGGGGCCATGACGTTCACGCAGGCCGCAAGGCGGCTTTCCACCAAATCCCCGGCGATGCGTTCCGCCTCGTCCGCCGAAGCCGCCGTCATGTAGACGAGAAACGCCATATTCCCTCCCTTCACAGTGCGTTGGGTCGAAACGATAGCCGTTTCGTACCGTTCTGGCAATCGAGCCGCCCAGCCCCAAGCACGGGCCTTTTTGAGAAAAAGGGCTTTTTTTTGTTGTTTGGTTGAACAGAACAGGTTGACGCCCCCGGTGCGGGGGACTATCAAAAATATAGAGGTAACTGTTTTATAACCCTTTTCTCTGGAGGAGAGCCATGTCTGCCTATGGAAGCATTGTTTCCGATGTCATGGTCAAGGGCGGCACGCGGTGCAGGCTGGATACCGTTACCTACACTTCGCCCGAATTCGACGAACTGGAAACCGTCGTTGAAGTGTGCGAACCCCTTTGTGACACCGAAAAGCCCACCATGCAGGCCCCTGTGGAACAGGGCCCGGAGCCGGTCATTTTCGTCTCTCCCGAATTCGACGAAATCGAAACGCTTATGTAAGCATCCGGTGAGTGAACAGCGCTTCCGCATGGGCGGGAGGTCTCTTCACTCACCGGCCCCGGCATCGGCCCCACCGCTTGGCTTTTCGGCCTCCCGATCTTATGGTTTGTTTCCGGCGTTCCGGGCGGAATATCCGTCCGGGACGCGTTGCCGCGCTCCACGGCGCGCCACCCCGAATGAAGGAAACGACCATGACAGACAAACAACGGGCTGCAAAAGTCCTTGAGCTGCTCGCCGAACGCTATCCCGATCTCGAAACCCATCTCATAGCCGAAAGCCCGTGGGAACTGCTCGTCGCCACGGTACTCGCCGCCCAATGCACGGACAAGCGCGTGAACCAGGTCACGCCCGAACTCTTCCGCCGCTGGCCCGATCCGGCGGCCCTCGCCCAAGCCACCATCCACGAACTCGAGGAAGTCATCCACTCCGTCGGGTTCTATCACAGCAAGGCAAAACACCTCATCGCCGCCGCGCAGCTCGTCGTGAAGGAATTCAACGGCGAAACGCCCAACACCATGAAGGACCTCATCAAACTGCCCGGCGTGGCCCGCAAGACGGCCAACGTGGTCCTGTGGGGCGGATTCGGCATCAACGAGGGCCTTGCCGTGGACACGCACGTCAAGCGCATCTCCGGGCGCCTCGGGCTCACCAAGCATACCGATCCCGTGGACATCGAAAAGGATCTGGTCAAACTGTTCCCGCAATCCGAATGGGGCAAGGTCAACCACCGGATGGTCTGGTTCGGCCGCCATGTCTGTGATGCGCGGAAGCCCCTGTGCGACGAATGCGAGATGGCTCCGTTTTGCCCCAAAGTAGGCGTGGAGTAGAATCATTCCGGCAACCTATTGATTATCATGGCATCATTTTCTCCTCATCGTACCCTGAACGTATAGATTACGTTCCTGTGTCCGAGGGCCGCAGCAGAGTCCGGGACTGCGGGCCTTTTCAGGAAGCGGTCGGTACAACCTGCCCGGAGGAAGAGGAGAAACGCCATGAAACGTCTCATCGTCGCTCTTGCGCTCGTCGCTTCGCTCGGCATGGCCGGGCATGCTCTTGCCATGGACAAGAAGATCAACATTTTCAACGGTGCTCAGTATGATATTTATACGCTGTACCTCTCTCCCACCAATGCCAACGACTGGGAAGAAAACCTGCTGAAGCAGGAAACCCTCCCCAACGGCGACAAGGTGGACGTTGAAGTCAGCCGTACCGAAAAGGCCGAAGCCTGGGACGTCAAAGTCACCAACAAGGCCGGCGAAACCATGACGTGGATCGGCGTGCCTCTGAACAAGGCCGGCCAGATCACCCTGCTCCCCGACGGGAAGTATGAAGCCCGTTAATGGGTTGGGATAGAATAATCGGGGAGGGGGGAGGGAACCTTTCTTCAGAAAGGTTCCCTCCCCCCTCCCCAAACCCCACCCCTCTCCCTCCCAAGACTTTCGGCCTTATCGAATCCCTTCTGTCGGCTTTCCCGTGCGGGTACAGGCTGAACCTGTAAATTGCATCAGTATCTGGTGCGTTCCCTTCAAGAGACATGGCGAGAATCAATCGCCATTTTTTGTCGGGAAAACAGGAGAAGGACGGCTGCCTTCAGGTACAAAAAAGCGGCTCCATATCCGGCTTGTACCGGACATGGGGCCGCTTCATCATGTTTTGAAGGGAACCGAGAGCTTCATGCCGTCAGACGGCGAAACGAGGCGGGCGGTCTCTTTGACGCCTTCTTCTCCTAACGTTCCCGGACGCACTCGGGGCGGAGCACATCGCGGACGCGCAATTCGAAATCGGTCAGCGTACAGTTCTTGCCGTCCTCATACGGGCCGCACCACGGCACCTCAATATCCTGCCTCAAGACCTCGCCCTTCATGGCGGGATCGTGCAGCGTATCCAGCGACTGCCCGATCATCCGGGCCCGGAGCTGATAGACGTCGTTTTGCAGCCACAGCGTCAGCACCAGCGCGCTTGCCGGGGGAATTTCATCGGGCGCATAGCCGGGGAGCTGCCAATGCAGGCCGAGCATACCACCGATGTTCGCAATATTCGTATCGTGCCCAACGAACACCACAACCTTCGCCTTGTTGACGGCGGGATCGGCATACCGGCCCGTAAGCGCGTTCGCCATATCCAGCAGCAATTCGCTGCCGCGCCCGGCGGCAACGGAAGGCGCGCGGTTCACGGCGTCGAAGACCGTGCTGTGCACCGGGAGCAGGCGTTGCAGCGCCCCCTTGTCCACGGCTCCCCATCCGGCGGGATGATCCCACTGGCCATACTCCAGCAGCATGATTTCCGCCGCGCTTGAAGCCGTCCCCAGCTTGCCGTCGAGGTGGACCGTGCGGTTGTCCTTGGCAAGCGTCAGGCGCGTGGGCACGTCCGCTACCGTACACCCTTCGGGCAGTTGATGCTTGCGGCAAAATTCGGGAGACGCGGGGCCAAGGATGGCCGCCAATTCACCTATGGGGCCCGAGAGCGACTGCTCAAGCCCCTCAATCGCGCCGACGGGAATTTCCTTGCGAACAACGGAGGGATCGAGCGCGCAATATCCGGCCTCCAACGGATGGAACAGCGGATCGGGATGGTCCGTCTCGTTCACGATAGGCTTGAACCCGCACCCCGGAGCCAGCCCCTCGAGCACGGCCTCTCCCGTGACCCGCGTACGCTGATCCCGATCGGCACGGACGGCTATCGTCCCGGCCTCCGGGCAACCTTTTGAGGGCAGTAAACCGGCCTCGCGTAAAAACGCCGCCTCCTGTTCCCACATCGCGGTGACCAGCTTGGCCCCGCGCGGGGTCAGCTCGCCGCGCTTCACGGGCCACTCGGGCCAGTCCTTGCGGCTCCAGCTCCCAAGCGTTTCGGAAGATTGCGTGGGCGAGCGGACCCCATGCCGCGACAACACCACCATCTTCAAAAGTTTTGCATCACCGCCACCCTGCTCCGCCGCTCCGCCCTCCGGCGCGGTTGCGGCAAGCAACGCGCACAGCGCCAATATGGACAGTCCCCATTTCATGGTTATCCTCCTTTTTCAGGGCAGGCTACGCGTATTTCCAGTCTGTAACCACCCCATGATAACCCGCATCCTTCCGCCGAACGGAGGCCATCCCTCCGAGGCCGCCTCTTTTCCAAGGAGTCCACGCTATGACGAAACGGTTCATTCCGGTATTGGCCGCCTGTCTCTTCCTCATGGTGGGCACGGCGCAGGCCGCCACCTCCCTTGCATTTCCCCCTCCCGATACCAAGGGGGGAAAGCCGCTCATGCAAACGCTCAGCGGACGGGCGACAAACCGCTCGTTCACCGCCAAGCCGCTTTCCGACAAACTGCTCGGCGATTTGCTCTGGGCCGCGTACGGCGTGAACCGCCCCAACGGAAAACGGACCATCCCCACGGCCCAGAACCGGCAGGATCTTGAAATCTACGTCCTCCGCAGCGACGGAGCATGGCTCTACGACGCCCCGAAACACAGCCTCGAACAGGTCAGCTCCTCCGACTTGCGCAACTTCCTCGCCGGGCAGGGCTTTGTCCGCGAAGCCCCAGTAGGGCTGGTTTACGTCACCGACACCCAGAAAAACAGCAAAGAGCTTTTCGCGGCCATGCATACGGGTTCCGCCTACCAGAACGTGGGCTTGTTCTGCGCCTCCGTGGGGCTGCACAATGTCGTCCGCGCTTCCTACGACGCCGAAGGCCTCGCTTCCGCCCTCGGCCTCCCCAACTCCAAGCATATCCTGATTTCCCAAAGCATCGGATGGGGCGAATAGAAAAAAGCATCCCATAATGAACGGCAAAGAAAAGAGCCTGAACGAAACACCGTTCAGGCTCTTTTTTCAAGATCCGCCGCTTCCCCCCGGAAGGGGCTCCCTCCGCGCGGCCTCCCCGCCAATCAGAAATCTTGGGAAGGTGAAGGATGGGGTTTCTTCCCGTTTCCCTCATTTTCCTCTGTCCCGTCCGCCTTCCTTTCTCTCACCTCGCCGCTCTTTCCCGTACGCTGATCGCACTCCTCGTTGACGACCTGTACCCATGTGTCGAGCCCGGCCTGAATATGATCGGGAATACGGAACGGCCCGGGCGCGGGCTCGTCGATCAGCACCTTGATACGCGCGGCGAGATCCTCGGCGTCGCCGGGATCGGGGGTGACGTGCTCCTGCGGCAGAAACACGCTGGAACCGTTGGCCGTTGTGGACAACACCTTGAGCCCGCAGGCCAACGCCTCAAGCACCGCGTTGGAACAGGCGTCATAAAACGAAGGCAGGACGAACAGATCCATTGCCCGGTACAACGCGGGCATGTCCTCCACCTTGCCGAGAAAATGGATACGCCCGGCCACGCCGAGCTTTTTCGCAAGCCGTTGGTAGGGCTCGGAATCCCGCCCCCCGGCGATGAACAGATGCACAGTCTCGGGAAGCATCGCCACGGAACGGATGAGAACCCCCGTGCCCTTGAGCGCGAAATTGCTGGTCGCGGTGGCGATGGCGACATGATTGTTGTCGATGTTCAGGGCGATGCGCGAAAGCAGCTTCTGCTCGGGCGTCGGCGGCGTGAAGCGGGAAAGATCCGGCAGATTGTAGATGACCTCCGGCACGGGAATGCCGGGATACGCCTTTTGCGTCCAGTGGCGCACAGCGTCGGACACGCAGATGATCCGGCAGCCGCTACGGTACTGGTGGTTGTCGATGATCCGGGTCAGCCAGTTGGAGGGCAACAAGCGACGGCGCAGGTGCTTGAACCAACGGGAAAAACCGGCGGGCCACGCCTTCTCGGAAAGCTCCCAGAAAGTTTTCTGCGGGCCGCCGCCCACGCGCATCATGTCCTGATTCCACGTCTTGCCGAGGCTGATAACCAGATCGTAGTTGCCGCGCTTGCGCACCTGCTCGGCCCGGATAAGAAACCAGAGCATCTTGATGAACTTCAATCCGCCGGGGCGTCCGACGATATGCGTCCGCACGCCGACCGGCGGCAGACACTCGGAACGGGCGCAGATGAATTCCACCTCGTGTTCGCTGTTGCGGGTTTCCGCCAGCGCTTCGGCAAGGCGGAAGGCAAACTGTTCGACGCCTCCGTAACGGCTGAGACGGGGCAGGATGAGGGCGATTCGTGCCATGATGTTCTGAGCGCGAGGGCGCGGGAAAAAGGGTTGGCGGGACCGTCCCGTTGTACCCTTCAAGCCGGGAAAAGCAAAGGGAGCGCACAAGGTTTTCATGCCGCCCCCGCTGGGGCCGAGAATCAGCCTTTCCTTCCGGCTTTCCCTGCCTTATACTACCGGGCATGTTCGATCTTACACTCCCCGCGCGCACGCCGCTGCCGCAACCGCCGTTCTTGCCCACCACCCGCGCCGAAATGGACGCCATCGGGTGGGATTCCCTTGATATTCTTCTTGTCACGGGCGACGCCTACGTGGATCATCCTTCCTTCGGCGTGCCCCTGCTCGGCCGCTGGCTGGTCGGACACGGCTACCGCGTGGGCATCGTGGCCCAGCCGCGCTGGAAGGACGAGGGGCAGGGCATCGCCGACCTCGCCCGCATGGGCCGCCCCCGCCTATTCGCCGGGGTGAGCGCCGGGGCGCTGGATTCCATGCTGGCGCACTACACGGCGTTCCGCAAAAAACGCCACGATGACGCCTACACGCCCGGCGGCGAAGCCGGATCGCGCCCCAACCGCGCCGTCATCGTCTACGCGGGGCTGATCCGCAAGGCATTCCCCGGCCTGCCCCTGCTCGCCGGAGGCATCGAAGCCTCGCTCCGCCGCATCACCCATTACGATTTTTGGGCCGACAGCCTGCGCCGTTCCATCTTGTTCGACGCCCGGCTGGACATCCTTTCCTGCGGCATGGGCGAGCGCGCCCTCCTCGACGTCGCCCGGCGGCTCGACGCCGTGGCCGAACTCGTGGGCGATCTGTCCGTGCTGGAGCCCGTGGATGGGGAGCTATGGCCGGACCTCTGGGCCGGGATTCCCGGTACGGCGCGGCTCGTCAAAACAGCCTCCATTCCCTCCGATGCCGAGGAGCTGGACGGCCTTGAGCTTGTCCGCCTGCCCTCGCACGACGAGATGCTTGCCGTGCCCCGCGCCTATCTGGACGGGACCGTCCGGCTTGAGCGCGAGACCCACCAGTCCCGCCGCATCCTCGCGCAGCCCAACGGCGACCGCACGGTCCTCCTCATGCCTCCCGCCGCGCCCCTGACCACCGAAGAACTGGACGGCCTGTACGCCCTGCCGTTCTCGCGGCGTCCGCATCCTTCCTACAAGGAACCGATCCCGGCGGTGGAAATGATCGCCACGAGCATCACCACCCATCGCGGCTGCGGGGGCGGGTGCTCGTTCTGCTCGCTGGCCCTCCATCAGGGCCGCCGCATCGCCTCCCGTTCCGAAGCGTCCATCCTCGACGAGGCAAAACGCATTGCCGCCATGCCGCGCGGCGGTTCCATTTCCGACGTGGGCGGCCCAAGCGCGAATATGTGGGGCGCGGCCTGCCGCCTCGATCCTTCCAAGTGCCGACGCGACAGCTGCATGTATCCATCCATCTGCAAAGGCTTTTCCGTGGATCAGCGCGCCTGCATCGATCTCCTCCGCGACGTGCAGGCCACGCCCGGCGTGAAGCATGTCCGGGTTGCCAGCGGCGTGCGCTTTGATCTCGCGCTCAAGGATGCCACCGCGCTTGCGGCCTATACCGGCGAGTTCACCGGCGGGCAGCTCAAAATCGCGCCCGAGCATTGCGTGCCCGATGTCCTCGACCTCATGCGCAAGCCCGGCATGAAGCCCTTTGAAGCCTTCCTCGAAGCCTTTGTCCGCTACTCCGAAGCCCACGGCAAGGAACAGTACGTCATCCCCTACCTCATGAGCGCCTTTCCCGGCTGTACCGACGCGCACATGCGCCAGCTCGGGGACTGGCTCGCGGCCCGGAACTGGTCGCCCCGTCAGGTGCAGTGCTTCATCCCCACGCCGGGCACGGTGGCGACGGCCATGTATTACGCCCGCTGCACCCCGGACGGTGCGCCCATTTATGTGGCCCGGACGGATGAAGAACGCCGCCGCCAGCACGAGATCCTGCTCGGCAGGCCCTCCGGCCAGCGCCCCCGCACGCAGGGGAACAGGAACGCTTTTGCGGAAAGGGAAAGGAGAAAGAGGGAGAGATAAGATTGGAGGGGGCGGGGAGGACTTTCTGGAGAAAGTCCTCCCCGCCCCCTCCAAACCTCCCCCACCCCTCCCAAAGACTTTTGACCTTATCGAATCCCTGCTCCCGTCTTTCCCTGTGGGTGGAATCACAAAAGCCGAACAATTTGAGTCATCATTTTAAAAAAATAAATGGAAAAGCATTCCTCATTTCCAGACAAACCAGGATGAGGGATTCGATAAAGTCGAAAAATTTTGAAGAGGGAGGGATGGGGTTTGGGGAAGGGAGGGGGAACTTTCTAAAGAAAGTTCCCCCTCCCTTCCCCAATTTCCTTTCTTACTCGGCTTCCTCAATCCACTTTTTCAGCGGGGTTTCCATCTCTTCGCGGATGGCGGCGAGGGCCTCGGCACTGTCCGCTTCGAAGCGGGTGACGAGGACGGGCTGGGTGTTGGACGCGCGGACAAGCCCCCAGCCGTGGGGGAAATTCACGCGCGCGCCGTCCAGCTCGATGGTGTCGTAGAGGGCGCGGAAATGGGCTTTCACCTTTTCGACCACGGCGAACTTGGCGTTGTCCGGGCAGGGGATGTTGATTTCGCGGGTGGCGAAGGACGCGGTCCAGCCGGGGAGTTCGGTCATGGGCTTGTCCTGCGCCGAGAAGAGGGCGACAAACCGGGCCGAGCCATAGATGGCGTCGTCAAAGCCGTACCAGTTGTCGGCAAAGAACATGTGGCCGGACATTTCACCGGCGAGCGGAGCGCCGACTTCCTGCATCTTGGCCTTGATGATGGAGTGCCCGGTGGTCCACATCATGGGGGTGCCGCCGTGCGCCTTGATGTCGTTGAAAAGGCGGCTGGAGCACTTCACGTCCGCGATGACCGTGGAGCCGGGCTTGCGGGTCAGCAGCTCACGGGCGTAGAGGGACAGGACTTCGTCGCCGAAAAGCAGGCGCCCGTCGGGATCGACGATGCCGAGGCGGTCGGCGTCTCCATCCAGCCCGATGCCGAGATCGGCCTTTTCTTCCTTCACGCGGGCCATGAGCGCCTGCATGTTGGCCTCTACGACGGGATCGGGGTGGTGGTTGGGGAAATCGCCGTCCGGCTCGCAGAACATGGGGATGACCGTTGCGCCGAGTTTGATGAGGATGTCCGCGCAGATTTCACCGCCCGCGCCGTTGCCGCCGTCGAGCACCACTTTGACCGGGCGGGCCAGCTTGAAGCGGCTGAGGATATCTTGCTTGTACGTGGGGATGATGTCGATGCGCGAAGCCGTCCCCGTGCCCTCGGCGAAGGCGCCTTCCTCAAAAATGGCCTTGATCTTTTGGATTTCTTCGCCGTGAATGGTGGACTGTCCGGCCCATACCTTGAACCCGTTGTATTCCGGCGGGTTGTGGCTGGCGGTGATCATGACGCCGCCCTGCCGGTTGAGGTGCTTGACCGCAAAATAGAGCGCGGGAGTGGGGACCATGCCGATGCTGATCACATCGGTTCCGGTGGACAGGATGCCCTCCACAAGCGCGTCGTGATACGCGGGCGAGGAGTGGCGGCAGTCATAGCCGATGACCGCGCTGCTGATGCCCCTGCCGGTCAGATAGGTGCCGCAGGCTTTCCCGAGATGGGTTACCCATTCGGCGTTGAAATCCTTGTCCACGACGCCGCGAATATCATAAGCGCGAAATACGTTGCCTACGTTCATTTTTTTCCTCCGGATGTGCCCATTGCCCGTTGTAAGGCGTGCAAAGTGTGTACGGCATGTTAGAAAAAGAGAGGCGTTGAGTGCATAAAGAACCGTATCGGCCGGTTTTCATATGATGCGGCCTTGATGCGTTTGAGATTGGAGTGGCCGCAGTCCTTTTTATAGCAGACACCCCCTCCGCCCGCAAATGAGAAGGAAAAAGGCTTGGCGGACGGCAACAGGATAATGCGTGCCTTCTGGTCGTTAGAACGGCGAAAGTCGCGTTCTTGGAAGAAAAAAACTAAATGAACTTGACCGTCTGTGCAGGATGACCTATATTTTGTAAACTCTGAATCCATTTGGCAGGCAATCCCGGAACGGACGGATCCCGCCTGCGCCCGGATGGATTTGCCCCCCTCCGAAGGGGACGTGCGATGCCCGGCCTGTGCCGGTGCGCCCCGCATGTTCCGGCACGGAGGAGTTTTTCTGGCCATATAAGGAATCTTGATGAACTGGGACTGGGACAAGCTCCAAGAGAAACGGCAGAGGCAGAACTGGGGTAACAGCAATAACAACAGTAATAACAACAATAATAACAATAAGAATGACGAAGAGCCGCCTTTCGGCAGTGGGAGCGGCAACGGCGGCGGCAAGGGGCCGGACTACGAGAAGTTCTCCGACGCCTTCAAGCGCCTGCCCCATCTCTCCGCGCCCGCCGGCGGCAAGGTCAAGTGGATCCTTGTCGCGCTCGTCGCCGTATGGCTGCTTTCCGGCATCTATATCGTCAATCCCGATGAAGAGGGCGTTGTCCTGCGCTTCGGCAAATACGACCGTACGGTCGGAGCCGGCCCGCATTACGCGCTGCCTTTTCCCATAGAAACCGTCTACAAGCCCAAAGTCACGCAAGTCCAGCGTGTGGAAGTGGGCTTCCGCTCCGTAGGGCAGGGCCGCACTTTCCAGCAGGGGGCGAACCGTTCCCTGCCCGAAGAGTCCGGTATGCTCACGGGCGACGAAAACATCGTCAACGTACAGTTCAGCGTCCAGTACCAGATCAAGAATCCGGTGGAATATCTGTTCAATGTGACGGATCAGGCCGCCGTGGTCAAAAACGCCGCGGAAGCCGCCATGCGCGAAGTCATCGGCAACAGCCTCATCGACTCCGCGCTGACGGACGGCAAGCTCCAGATCCAGACGGAAGCCACGCAGCTTCTGCAGGAAATCCTCGACCGTTACAAGGTCGGCGTGCGCGTCATAGCTGTCCAGCTTCAGGACGTCCACCCGCCCAAGGAAGTCAGCGACGCCTTCAAGGACGTCGCCAGCGCCCGCGAGGACAAGAGCCGCATCATCAACGAAGCCGAAGCCTACCGCAACGAGCTCATCCCCAAGGCGCGCGGCCTCGCCGCCGAGGTGGAGAACCAGGCGCAGGCCTACAAGGAAACCCGTATCCGCAACGCCGAGGGCGAAGCCAACCGCTTCCTCGCGCTCCTCAAGGAGTACGAGCAGGCCAAGGACGTCACGAAGCAGCGCATGTATCTTGAAACTATGGAAGAAATTCTCAGCCGTCCCGGCATGGAAAAGCTCGTTCTCCCGAAGGACGCCGCCGATCGCGTGCTGCCGCTGTTGCCGCTCATGCAATCCGCCCCGTCCGCCGGGAAGATTGCGCCCCAAGAACAACCTTCCGGAACCCATCTTCCGGAAGCAACCCTGAGCAGACCGAGGGGGAATAACTGATGGAAAAGCGTTTTCCCTTTCTGATCGGCCTGATCATCATTCTGGTTCTGATCGGTTCCCAGAGCATCTTTATCGTCAATCAGACGGAAAAGGCGCTGGTGATCCAGCTCGGCGATCCCGTGGACAAGGTGTTCGGGCCGGGCCTGCATTTCAAGATTCCGCTTATCCAAACCGTCGTGCGTTTCGACGCGCGCGTATTAGATTATGAGGCAAGGGCCGCAGAGGCCTTGACCAGCGATAAAAAGGCTATAGTTCTCGATAACTACGCTCGCTGGCGGATCATCGATCCCTTGCAGTTCTACAGATCGGTGCGCACGATCCCGGGAGCCCAGGCCCGTCTTGACGACGTGGTGTACTCCCAGTTGCGCGCCCAGGTTGGTCGGCACAGCCTGACCGAGGTCGTCTCGAGCAAACGCAGCGGTATCATGGCCGACGTGACCCGCCGCGCTTCGGACATCATGAAAGAGTATGGTATTGAAGTTGTTGACGTGCGCATCAAGCGCACCGACCTGCCCGCCGAAAACCAGCGGGCCATTTTCGGAAGGATGCGGGCCGAACGCGAGCGCCAGGCCAAGCAGTACCGCTCCGAAGGTGTCGAAGAAGCGACAAAACTCCGTTCCGAAGCAGACAGGGAACGGGCAGTTATACTGGCAGAGGCCAACCGCCGTTCATCCGTCATCCGTGGTGAGGGCGATGCGACGGCGGCACGGGTTTTTGCGGAAGCTTTTTCCCGCGCCCCGGACTTCTATAAGTTTCAGCGCGGGCTTGAAGCGCTCAAGAAGGGCTTTGAGCAAAATTCCCGCATTGTGATTACGAACGATGACCCTTTCCTCGCCCCCATCAGATAACCCCGGGGGTATGGAGTTTTTCAATGACGTTTTTTCAGGAAGTTTATGACCGCATCCGTTGTGCGACGAATGCCAGAACCCAAACGGAACTGGCCGCCGTGCTTGAAATACGGCAGTCAAGCATTTCGGATGCGAAGCGTCGGAATTCGATCCCTTCCGACTGGTACATGAAACTGTTCGAAAAGTTCGGGCTCAACCCCGATTGGATCAAGAGCGGCACCGGCCCGATGTTCCTGAAGATCGATCAGGTATACACGCCGGTCGAAGGCCCGCCGGAAGGGTTCCACGAGGAACCGGCCCACTATGCGGACCCCAACGCCATCAGTACGCTGACTAAGGTCTATTCGACGCAATGCGCGTATGAAGAGGGGCATCCCGCCCCGGATTTGCAGACTTCGGGCAAGATTGCCCTGCCGCAGTCCTATGTCAATGCGCAGACGCTCGTGTTTCATATCGAATCGGATTCGTTTTCCCCGCTGGTCCGCCGCGGGGCTTATGTCGGGGTGGATACTTCGCGTACGCACCCCATTTCCGGCGAAGTGTACGCCGTATACATGCCGCATGAGGGCGTGGCGCTTAAGCGCCTGTTCCTCGACGGCGATCATGACCGTTTCATCCTGAGGACGGAACAGCCCGCCCACCCCGGCGTGGCGTTGCTCCCTCAGGATTGCCCGGGGCGTATCCTCGGCAGGGTGTCCTGGGTGTTGCAGAATGTGTAAAGCATAACCGGGGGAGGGCGCTTTTTGAAAGGAGCGTCCTCCCCCGGGCCCCCACCCGCAAAACTTCACGTTTATCGAATCCCTGTTCGCGGCTTTCCCTGTTGGTCTTTTGGGCCTGTGGAGAGGCCGGGAGCAGGGATTTTATGGACTGGGAGGATTGGAGGGGCGGATAACGTTTAGAAAGACGTGGTGAGCCGTCTTTTTTGAAGAGGGTCTTTCCCTATTCAATGCAAAAACAGGAGAGTGTTTTGGAGAGTTCCGTGATGCGGCGTACTTTGAGCGCCGCTTTGCTTTTGCTGGCGTTGGCTGGAGCGGGGTGCGCGCAGAACCGGATCGTGTACGCGCAATCCGGCGTGCAAGTGCAGCCGCCTCAATATCCGTCCTATCAGGGTTCGTACACAAACGGCGCGATCCCCTCGGCATGGCTGCCCCTGTACCAGCGCTTGCGTGCCGACGGTCTGGACGGCCCGGATTTGCCGGCGCTCTTCGCCTCAATGGGCACGCCGTCGCAAGACCCCATGGGCCGCAAGATCAAGGAGCTGTATACCAAGGCCTTCGCTCCCAAGCCGAAACCCACGCCGCCGTCCTCAAAGCCCACAACGCCCGCCCGGCCCAAGCCGCTGGTCTATCCCGGCGTGATCACCGCCGAGAACGTGGAGAAATGCCGGGCCTTCCTTGAGGCCAACAAGCCGGCCTTCGATTATGCCGAACGGACGTTCGGCGTGCCGCGCCAGATTTCCGTGTCGCTCCTGTTCGTGGAAACCCGCCTCGGCACGTTCTTGGGCAAGGAGAAGGCGTTCTACACGCTGGCGAGCATGGCCTCATCCCGGCGGCCCGAGGCCATTTCCACGTATGTGGCGCAGCTTCCCGGCTCCACAGCGGCCGATCGCCAAAGCTGGATTCAGCAGCGTATGGAGCAGCGTTCGGACTGGGCCTACAAGGAACTGGTCGCTCTGCTCAAGAATATCCGCTCGTCCGGCGAGGACGCGCTGGCCATGCCGGGCTCCATTTACGGGGCTATCGGGCTGTGTCAGTTCATGCCCACGAATATCAGCCACTACGGAGCCGACGGCAACGGGGACGGCGTAGTGAACCTGTTTACCGTGCCCGACGCCGTGGCGAGCCTCGCCAACTACCTCGCGCAGCACGGCTGGAACAAGGCCGCGACCCGCGCCCAGAAGCAGAAGGTCATCAAGACCTATAACCGTATAGATATCTACGCCAATACAATTCTCGGCCTTGCGGAGGCGCAGGGATACGTGGCGGAGTAAGTTTCCCTCCTCCGTCCAAACGGGGGAGGGTTTTTGTTTCGTCCTTCACGGAATTGTATCCGTCCGTTCGCCAAGGCGTCACGGAAGCGGCGTATCAGTTGGGCCTGTCTCTAGACGGGCCAAACTTTTATTCGGAGAATGAAAATGACGTATCGACTTTCCGGCAGGCTGTTGAACAAGGGCCTCATGGGTGCCGTGGCCGCACTGCTTCTGCTGATGAGCCTGCTGGCTCCGGCACGGGCCGAGCTGGTTCAGTTTATCTATACCTCTGACCAGCATTACGGGATCACCCGTAAGGCATTCCGTGGGCTGGACAAGGTGTCCTCCCGCGAAGTCAACGCGGCGATGGTGCAGGCTATCAATACGCTTCCCGGGATCTCGCTTCCCGAGGACGGCGGCGTCCGGGCCGGACAGCCCGTGCAGTGGGCCGATGCGGTGATCTCCACCGGCGACATCGCCAACCGCATGGAAGGGACCGACGAGCGCCTGATCCCCTCGGCCACGGAGTGCTGGGACCTGTTCGAGAAGCAGTATATCAACGGCGTTTCGCTCAAGGACCGTGCGGGGAAGGCGGCTGAAGTGCTGGCCATTCCCGGCAACCACGACGTGACCAACGCTGTGGGGTTCTACAAGGCGATGACCCCGGCGAAGGACAACGGCTCTCTGCTCGCCATGTACAATCGCGCGAACAACACTTCGCTGGCGCCCGAAGCCTTTGACGCCAAGCGGGACAAGGTGTTCCTGAACCGGGAATACGGCGGCGTGCGTCTGCTTTTCGTGCAGATGTGGCCCGACAGCGCGGCTCGGGCATGGCTCGACGCGCAATTGGCCAACGTCCCTTCCGGAAAGCCGGTGCTGCTGTTCACCCACGATCAGCCGGATATTGAAGCCAAGCACCTCATCAATCCCAACGGTTCCGGAAACATCAACGCCAAGGACAAGTTCGAGAATCTGGTTTCCGACGTGTCCAGCGTTCAAAAGGCCAAGGAAATCCCGGTCAAGGAACACCGGGAGCTTGCGGCGTTCCTCAAGAAGCATCCCTCCATCGTTGCGTATTTCCACGGCAACGAGAATTACAACGAGTTCTACACGTGGGGCGGCCCGGACAACGACATCGCCATGCCCGTGTTCCGCGTGGATTCTCCCATGAAGGGCAATGCGTCCAGCAAGGACGAGAAGCTCCTTTCCTTTCAGGTGGTGAGCATTGATACCGACGCCCGGAAGATGACCGTGCGCGAAGCCCTCTGGAACGCCGATCCCAAGCATCCGGCGATTACGTGGGGGGAAAGCAAGACCATCGGGTTTTAAGCGCTGAACGTTGAAAGAATGTGAAGATATTGGGGAGGGGGAGGAGAAACTTTCTTCAGAAAGTTTCTCCTCCCCCTCCCCAA
>OLKG01000462.1_pt1 | contig 39947 bp, 28 predicted proteins | sample 1603371 | NCBI WGS metagenome assembly OLKG01 (sample SAMN04168657, study PRJEB22393) | human gut metagenome | biome: human gut microbiome; feature: stool | host: Homo sapiens | collected 2014-03-20 | reverse complement strand
CGCCCAGGTCATGGGTGATGTAGATAACGGACATGCCCAGCTCCTTCTGCAGGTCACGGATGAGCTGCAGGATCTGTGCCTGAATGGTCACGTCCAGAGCGGTGGTGGGCTCGTCGCAGATGAGGATCTGCGGACGGCAGGCGGCAGCGATGGCGATGACGACACGCTGACGCATACCGCCGGAGAACTCGTGCGGATACTGCTCGTAGCGGCGCTCCGGGTCGGGGATGCCGACCTTGGCCAGCATCTCGATGGCGGCCTTCTTAGCCTCCGCGCCCTTCAGACCCTGATGGTGCTCGATACTCTCCTGGATCTGCTTGCCGATTTTCTTCAGCGGGTTCAGGCTGGTCATCGGGTCCTGCATGACCATGGCGATCTTCTTGCCGCGCACGCCCAGCCAGTCCTTCTCGGTGAACTTGGTCATGTCGCGGCCTTCGTACATGATGGAGCCGCCGGTGATCTTACCGTTGACATCCAGCATACCCACGAAGGTCTTGGTGAATACGGACTTGCCCGAGCCGGACTCGCCCACGATGGCCAGCGTCTCGCCGTCATAAAGGTCCAGCGAGCACTTGCGGATCGCGTTCAGCTTCTTGCCGCGCAGGCTAAAGGTGATCTCCACGTCTTTGGCAGAGATGATCGGTTGTCTATCCATTTTTGTGATTTTCTCTCCCATCTGTTAAACGTGGTTGCGCGGGTCAGCAGCATCCGAGAAAGCGTTGCCCATGATATAGAAGGAAATGGAGATGATGGACACGATGGATGCGGGGAAGACCAGCAGGTAAGGATAATCGAGGAAGAAGCCGCGCACCTTGCTCAGGATGAGGCCCAGAGACGGAGTCTCGATGCCCAGACCGATGCCCAGATAGGATAGGGTGGACTCGAGGTTGATGGTGGCGGGGATGCTCAGCGCCATGCGCAGGATGATGACGGAGACCAGATAGGGCAGGATGTTCTTGGTCAGAACGCGCCACAGCGGGGTGCCAAGGCAGCGGGACGCGAGGTTGTACTCGCGGTCACGGAACATGAACACCATGTTGCGGACGCGGCGGGCCATGACCAGCCAGCCGATGGCGATCATCGAGACGGCCATGATGGTGAAGCTCTGGCCGACGACCAGTGCGATCAGGGTCATGTAGATGATGTAAGGCACATTGTCGATGAGGTTGTACAGCTCGGTGAAGAAGCGGTCCAGCTTACGGACATAGCCCCAGATCAGGCCGATGATGACGCCGAGGATGCTCTCGCCCACGGCAACGATGAGGGCCAGACGGATGGACACCTGAGTGGCGTACCACACCTGACACCAGTAGTCGCGGCCGAGGTTGTCGGTGCCGAACCAGTATTCGCTGTTGGGCTTCCGGAAGGCCAGAGAGGAATCCGTCACCAGCGTCTGATAATCGTACTTGCCGATGGCCAGTGCGATGAAGGAGAAGATGACGAGGAACAGGAACAGGAACAGGCAGACGACAGCAGCCTTGTGCTTGAGGAAGTTCTGGATGACAGAACCCCAGTAGCTGTAGTTGGAGTAGCCGACACGCTCGGCTTCCTCCGGAGAGTAATCGACGAAGTAGAACAGTTCGTCCTGCTTCTTGCCCTCAAAATCAGATGCTTTAGCCATCAGCGTGCGGCCTCCTTTCCGGTCAGAGTAATGCGCGGGTCAACCAGCATCATCAGCACGTCGCCCAGGAAAACACCCACGATGCCCAGTGCAGCGTAGAGGATGACCAGAGTCTGTACGACGTTCAGGTCATAGCGCTGGATGGCGTCGGTCAGCAGGGGACCCATGCCGGGAACGGAGAAGAACCGTTCCATCAGCAGAGAGCCGCCGACCGTCAGCAGGATGGACTGGGGGATATACTGCACCATGGGGACCATGGCGTTGCGCAGCACGTGCTTGAACATGATCTCGCTGGAGCTCAGGCCCTTGACGCGGGCCAGCTTGATATAATCGCGGGTCAGCTCGTCCACCATGTAGCGGCGGGTCCACAGAGCGTAGCCTGCGATAGACGCCAGCGACAAGCAGACGATGGGCAGCACGCTGGACGGGCCGACATTACGGGTGGAGTACAGCGTGGGGAAACCCAGGTATTTGGAGCCGAAGACCAGCACCAGCGAATAGGAGACCAGAGAAGGCACAGCGTTGACGAAAACGGTGTAGGCCGTGCCGATCCAGTCAAAGACCTTGTCCTTGAAGGCGGTCTGCAGGATGCCCAGCATGATGCCCACCAGCAGAGAGATGCCGGCGGAGATCAGGCCGAGGCGCATGGAGACGCCGAATTTCTTGCCGATCACCTTCACGACGGAAGCGCCATTCTGGATGCGGCGGGAAGTGCCGAAGTCCAGATGGAGCAGGTCGTTGTAGAAGTTCAGCAGCTGGGTGCCGATGGGGTCGGTCAGACCGGCGGCTTCCAGCGCGGCGTATTTCTGCTCTTCGGTAAACTTCATGAGCTGTTCTTCCGTGAAGTAGTAGTCCGTAGGCAGGCAGCGCATCAGCAGAAAGACGATGGTTGCGATCAATAAGATCGTGACGAGCGACTGAGCCAGCCGCTTGACGGTGTATTTTAACATGATAACCAAACCTTTATAAAATAATCATCAGGCTTTGGTTGCTGCATTGAAAGCAGCGGAGAAAGCCTCGTACTCCTCGGTGGTGTAGCCGTCGCCCTGACGGGTCTCCCAGTTGACGGCCTTGTAGTTGCAGGGACCGTACATGGCGTTGATCTTGGTGTACTCGTTGACGTGGGTCAGGCACCAGAGCACCTCGTACAGGCAGGGGATGCACAGTGCGTTGTTCAGCATGGAAGCCTCAGCCTTTGCGAATGCGGCATAGCGTGCATCGGTATCGGTGACGATGGCCTTTGCCTCAGTGACCAGATCGGTGAACTCCTGATAATCAGCCAGCAGGTCCTTCTGGTAATCCTGAGGATCCTTCTCAACGGCTGCGATCCAGGAGGTGGTCTGAGCGTAGTAAGCGTTGTCGTCGCTCAGGACTTCCTGACCCAGGAAGTTGACGGGGTCACCGAAGTCAGCGCCCCAGCCGTTCTGCAGGATGGAGTGCAGCTGGACGTTACGGACTTCCTTATAAAGAGAAGAGACATAGGTGCCGATGTCCAGCACGACGAAGTCATCGCCCAGACTGTCGGAGAAGCACTGCTTCAGAACGGTGGCGGTATCCAGAGCAGTGGTATCGCCGCTCTTGATGTAGTGGTGGCAGTGGACGGGGAAGGTGACGCCGATAGCGCTCAGCTCTTCCATGGCCTGCTTCTTCAGGTCAGCGATGTCGCCACCGTTGTCGCGGAGGCGGATCATGGTCTTGCCGTCGTAAGCCTGACCGTCGAAGCCCATCTCCTTGGCGACCAGAGTGGTGTACTCCTCACCCTTGGTGTTGTAGCAGACACCGGGCATGGTGTAGTAGTCGTTCTCGCACTTCAGGGGGTTGATCTTGTTGGTGCGGGCGTAGTAGTTGGTGAAGTCGATGCCCTTGTAGAAGCACTGACGGAACGCGCGGTTGGAAACAGCCTTGTTCCAGTTCTCGTCCAGATTGCCGTTCTCATCCTTGCGCTGGAAGTTCAGGTGCATCTGGAAGCTGAACTTGGTGGGGCGCTTCTCGCACAGGAACTTGTTGTGCTCGTTGTTGGGGTCGGAGGTGATGGTGGTCAGGTTGGACTCGGTCAGGTCGATGTTATCGACCTCGCCGTTCTCGTACAGCTGCAGGCCCATGGACAGGTCGGGGATCATGGTGATGGTGTGATGCTCGAAACGGGTGCAGTCGTTTGCGGCGTAGTAGTTGGGGTTGGGGATGAAGCTCTTGGTGTTCTGCTGGATGTACTCCTCGATGAGGTACGGACCATTGTACCACATGGTGGAGTAGTCGCAGGAGCGGAAGCCATCGATGCCCAGCTCGTTGATGAGGTCCTCAGAGGCGGGGTAGAAGCTGTTGTAGGCAACGACAGTGTCGAAGTAGGGGCAGGGGCTCTTGCAGGTGAAGACCAGAGTGTAGTCGTCCGGTGCCTCGACGCCGACACCGGCAGCCAGCATATCCTCGTAGGTCATGTCAGCAGCAGCGTCGCCCTTGTCCTTGGTCAGGTCGTAGTACTCAGCAGCGCCCACGACGGTCTCAGAGGGCATGGAGGTGTTGAAGGCCTCGTTCTTGAGCGCGTTCAGGACCCACTCAAGACCCACGAGGAAGTCCTTGGAGGTCAGGTGAGACTTGACCTCGCCGTTGACGTCGCACCAATCGACATCGTCGCGCAGGTGGAAGGTCCAGACGGTGGAGTCGTCGTTGTGCTCCCAGCTGGATGCGATGGCGGGGGCTGCCTTGCCGTAGCAGTCGAAGCTCAGCAGGCCGTCCCAGCAGTTGGTGGTGACGTTCAGGTCGGAAGCGGACTGGCTGTACAGGAAGTTCCAGGTCTCCAGCTCACGGTTGGCAGTCTCGAAGGAGACGTAATCGGTGATGGCGTCGGCTGCAGGTGCAGCTGCGCCGGAGGCAGCACCGGAGGTGCTGGCAGCAGTGCTGCTGGAAGAACCACCGCAAGCGGCCAGGATGCTTGCAGCGCCCACGACGCCGGAAGCCTTGAGGAAGCTGCGGCGGCTGATGGAATGAGACTCAAAATTTGCGTTCATTGTGTTTTCCTCCCAATTATTCTTTCGTGTCTCGGCTCTATGGCGCAGGGTACCTTGCCCTGCCGATTTCCCACTCCTACGAGATTATCTGCCCCTCTGTATTACCAGAGAATACAAAAGAGCGCAGAAACAGACCCCTCTGTCTGTGTCTGTGCTCCTCCCGTAAAATCCTTAACACGACATATATTGTACCATCGAAATAAATGGTTGTCAATGGAATGGAAATCGCTTTTTCTTCTAAAAGAAAGCCGTACCCTGCATAGAGATGAAATAAATTTACTTTACTGTGATGAAGAGTGACGAAAATAAGATAAACAGGCCCAAAAACAAAACAACGGGAGCTGTTCTTGAGTTAAGAACAGCTCCCGTGTGTGGGATACGGGCCGGAAGCAGGAACTCCCGGCGGAAAAGAGTTAAGAAAAAGTTAAGATTTTGCGGCGTCGAAAGCCTTGGCAAACTCCTCGTACTGAGCGGTGGTGTAGGCGTCCTCGCTGGTCTCCCAGTTGACGTACTTGAAGTTGCAGGGGCCGAACATGGCGTTGATCTTGGTGTACTCGTTGACGTGGGTCAGGCACCAGCGGACATCGTAGTAGCAGGGGACAGCCAGCGAGTTGTTGATCATGTAGGCCTCGGCCTTTGCGAAAGCCTCATAGCGGGCGTCGGTGTCGTCCACGATGGCGTTGGCTGCGTTGACCAGGTCGGTGAACTGTTCGAACTCGTCTACCAGCTCCTTCTGGTAATCGGCGGGGGACTCCGCCACCAGCTGGATGTTGGAGTAGTTGACGGCGTAGTAGGCGTTGGAGTCGTGCAGGATCTCCTGACCCACAAAGTTGACGGGGTCGCCGAAGTCTGCGCCCCAGCCGTTGATGACGAAGCCGTGGAGCTTGGGGATGCGGACTTCCTTTGCAAGGCTGGAAACGTAGGTGCCGAGCTCCAGCTGGATGAAGTCGTCGCCGAAGCTGTCGGTGAAGCACTGCTTCAGAACAGTGGCGTTGTCCTGAGCCACGGTGTTGCCGGCCACGAAGAAGAAGGGCGCCTTGACCGGGAAGGTGACGCCGATGGCGGTCAGCTCATCCATGGCCTGCTTCTTGAGAGCGGCGATGGAGTCGGCGGTGGACTTGCGCAGATGGACCATAGTCTCGCCGTCATACTTCTCGCCGTCGATGCCCAGCTCCTTGGCCACAAGGTCAACATAATCGGTGCCTTTGGAGTTGTAGCAGACGCCCTTCATGGTGTAGTAGTTGTTCTCACACTTGAGGGGGTTGATCTTATTGAAGCGTGCGTAGTAGGGAATGAGGTTCAGGCCCTCCTGGAAGCAGCGGCGGAATGCCCGGTTAGCCACGGCCTTGTTCCAGTTCTCGTTGGGGGTGCCGTCGGTGTTGAGGCAGTAGAAGTTGAAATGGAAGTCGTAGGCGTACTTGGTGGGGCGCTTCTCACAGAGCTGGTCGTTGTAGGCGTTGGAAGTGTCGGAGGTGATGGTGGTCAGGGTGCTCTCGCTCAGCTCCAGCTCGTCCAGCTCACGGTTCTGATACAGCTGGTAGCCGACGGTCAGGTCGGTGATCATGCTCAGAGACACGCGCTCGAAGCGGCTGCACTCGTCAGCTGCATAATAATGAGGGTTCGGGATGAACCGCTTGGAGTTGTCGGAGACGAATTCCTCGATGAGGTAGGGGCCGCAGCACCACTGCTGGGTGTAGTCCACGCCGCGGAAGCCCTCGACGCCCAGCTTTTCCACCAGAGCCGGGGGTGCCGGATAGCAGCAGACGTAGGAAGCCACGGTGTCGAAGTAGGGGCAGGGATTTATGCAGGTGTAGACGACGGTGTAATCATCCGGTGCATCGATGCCGACGCCTGCGGCCAGCATATCTTCGTAGGTCAGGGCCGCGGCGGCTGCGTCGTCCATCGCATAGGTCTTGTCGTAGTAATCGGCTGCGCCCACGACGGTGGTGGAGGGCATGGAGGTGTTGGCGGCCTGATTCTTCTTTGCGTTCAGCACCCACTCGAAGCCCACGAGGAAGTCTTTGCTGGTCAGATGGTCCTGCACCTCGCCGTTCATGTCCACCCAGTCCACGTCGTCACGGAGGTGGAACGTCCAGACAGTGGAGTCCTCGTTGTGCTCCCAGCTCTTAGCCAGAGCCGGCACCGGCTTGCCGTAGTTGTCGAAGCTGACAAGACCGTCGATGATGTTGGTCGTCACGTTGAAATCGATGGCCTGCTGGCTGTAGAGCATATTCCAGCTCTCGATCTCACGGCCAGAAGTCTCGTAAGTAAACAGCTCGCTCAGGCCCTTGCCGGAAGCAGCTGCACCGGAAGAAGCCGACGAAGCGCTGGCTGCGGTGCTGGAAGAAGAGCCGCCGCAGGCAGCCAGCAGACCGGCTGCGCCAACAGCGCCGGCACCCTTGAGGAAGCTGCGGCGGGTGATGGTGTGAGACTCAAAATCGTGGTACATATTCTTTCCCTCCTGTAATGATTGGTACGGCTCTGCATTTCCCAAATCCCTATCCTGTCCATACTATTTTACCTTCCCACAAGGTAAAAAAAGATACAAAAAGGGCGCAGAGACAGATTTTATTGACCTGTTTCTGCGCCATTGCAGAACCCGTATCGATTGCAAATATTCTATCATCCCACAGGCGGGAAGTCAAGAAAAACCACTCTGGTACGGATTGAATCTTATTGATTCAGCAAACACATAAAAATGAAAAGATTTCATGTGCTAACTGAAATGGAATGACTTTTGCGTCTGCTTAGCCCTGAGTAGCAGCGTCAAAAGCCTTGGCAAACTGCTCGTACTGGACGGTGGTGTAGGCTTCCTCGGAAGTCTCCCAGTTGACGGCCTTGTAGTTGCAGCTGCCGTACATGGCGTTGATCTTGCTATACTCGTTGGCGTGGGTCAGGGACCATGCGATGTCGTAGTAGGTGGGGCTGACCAGCACATTCTCCAGCATATAGGCCTCAGCCTTGGCGAAGGCCTCGTAGCGGGCGTCGGTGTCGTTGACGATGGCGTTGGCGGCATTGACCAGATCGGTGTACTGCTCGAAAGCATCCATCAGGTCCTTCTGGTAGTCGGCAGGAGCCTCAGCCACCCGGGCGATGTTGGAGTAGTAGTGGGAGTAGAAAGCATTGTCGTCGTGGAGGGTCTCCTGACCGAGGAAGTTGACGGGATCGCCGAAGTCGGCGCTCCAGCCGTTGATGACAAAGCTCTGGAGCTGAGGAGTGCGGACCTCCTGCGTCAGGCTGGAAACGTAGGTCTGGACGTCCAGCTTGATGAAGTCGTCGCCGAAGCTGTCGGTGAAGCACTGCTTCAGGATGGTGGCGTTGTCCAGTGCGGAGGTGCTGCTGGCGATGATGAAGTAGGTGGCCTTGACGGGGAAGGTGACGCCGATGGCGCTCAGCTCCTCCATGGCCTGCTTCTTCAGGGCGGAGATGTCGCCGCCGTTGGCACGCAGGCGGATCATGGTCTCGCCGTCGTACTTCTCAGCGTCGAAGCCCATCTCCTTGGCCACCAGAGTGGTGTACTCAGCGCCCTGCGTGTTGTAGCACAGACCCTTCATGGTGTAGTAGTCGTTCTCGCACTTCAGGGGGTTGATCTTGTTGTAGCGGGAGAACCATGCCTTCAGGTTCAGTCCGCGGTAGAAGCACTGACGGAAAGCGGTGTTGGCGATGGCCTTGTTCCAGTTCACATCGGGGGTGCCGTCGGCGTTGTTCTTCTGGTAGTTGAAGTGCATGGCGTAGGCAGTGGGGCGGGCGCGCTTCTCACAGAGCTGGCTGTTGTACTCGTTGTTGGGGTCGGAGGTGATGGTGGTGATGGTGCTCTCGTTCAGGTCGATCTCGTCCAGCTCGCGGTTCTGGTAGAGCTGGAATGCGATAGCCTGATCGGAGATCATGGTCACGGTCAGACGCTCGAAGCGGCTGACGTTGGCAGCATTGTAGTAGTGGGGGTTGGGGATATAGCTCTTGGTGTTGCCCTGGATATACTCCTCGACGATATAGGGGCCGCAGTACCACATATTGGTGTTGTCGCAGCCGCGGAAGGTCTCGATGCCCAGCTCGTCGATCAGCACCTGAGAGGCGGGGTAGAAGCTGGTGTAGGAGACCACGGTATCAAAGTAGGGGCAGGAGTGCTTGCAGGTGAACACCAGAGTGTAGTCGTCGGGAGCCTCGATGCCCACGCCTGCGTCCAGCATATCCTGATAGTGCAGGTCGGCGGCGGCAGCGCCCATATCCTTGGTCTTCTCGTAGTACTCCTCAGCGCCCACGATGTACAGGGTGGGCATGGAGGTGTTGTTGGCCTCGTTCTTGGAGGCGTTCAGCACCCACTCCAGACCGACCAGAAAATCGGTGGCGGTGATGTGCTCCTTCACCTCGCCGTTGCAGTCCACCCAGTCCACATCGTCGCGCAGGTGGAAGGTCCAGACGGTGGAGTCCTCGTTGGCCTCCCAGCTGGTGGCGATGGCGGGCACCAGCTTGCCGTAGCAGTCGAAGCTCATCAGGCCGTCCCACAGGTTGGTGACGACGTTGGCGTCGCTGAGGGTCTGGCTGTACAGCAGGTTCCAGCTCTCGATCTCACGGTTGGCAGACTCCCAGGAGATGTACTCCTTGAGGGGGGTGGCACCGGTAGAGTTGGGGGCTTCCGCGCCGGAAGCAGCCGTGCTGCCGGAGTTGTTGGACTTGCTGCCGCCGCAGGCGGACAGCAGGCCGGCGGCACCCACGACGCCGGCGCCCTTCAGGAAGCTGCGGCGGGTGATGTTGCGGGACTCAAAATCGATGTTCATTGAGATACGCTCCTCCGAGATATTGTTTTCCTTTTTTCCTATCCTAAATGCAAAAAACGGCGCGCTCCGGGTGCCAAAAACGCACAAAGCGCCCGGGACCGCACCTTTCGTATTCTAACATTGTGGGCAAAAGAAGTCAATGACATACAGCGCTGAAATAGAAACAAAATGGTAACGGATGCTTTTTTCTGAAAAATGACGGCAAAAAAACGGTAAAGGATGGAAAGAAGTCATACCTTTACAAGATGACGAATGGATACAACGAAAGTTGGAAAACGCAAAGCGGCTATCTTTTTTCATAAAATCATGCTACAATACTACTGAATAAACCCTATATTAAGGAGTACACGGATGAAAAAGCTGGTTTCGATGTATCAAAAATATATGTTCCGCCCCATTTTGTATAAATCCGTCACCCGGGTGTCGGTGGTGGCTGTGCTGATGCTGCTGTGGGACCGCTACGTCAGTGACGGCACGTTTACCATGTGGCAGGCCCCGGCCCTGCTGCTGGGTGTTGTGCTGCTGGCGTGGGCGTGGGTGAACTACCTCCGTCTGGACGGTGTGACCATCCATCATCTGGGCGAAGAGTTTAAGGATATGGGCAAAAAGAAGAAGTTCCACTCCACCAAGTCCATCGTGGACTTTGCCGATGAGCGCATCGTCTCCTTCGAGGAGCTGGAACCGGAAGAGCGCACCTATTGCAGTATGCTCTCGAATCTCATCCTGGGCGGGGCACTGCTCATCATCGGCCTCATCGCAGGCGCAGTGTGAGGGCAGCGGACATGGAAGAAAAAAGCGAAAAACAGCTGGTGGTGGGCATCCTTGCCCATGTAGACTCCGGCAAGACCACCCTCTCCGAGGCGATGCTCTACCGCGCGGGCAGCATCCGCAAGCTGGGCCGGGTGGATAACAAAGATGCCTTTCTCGACACCGACAGGCTGGAAAAGGCGCGTGGGATCACCATCTTTTCCAAGCAGGCCCTGCTGAAAACGGGAAGTACGAATATCACCCTGCTGGACACCCCCGGCCATGTGGACTTTTCCACCGAGACGGAGCGCACGTTGCAGGTGCTCGACTACGCAGTGCTGGTCATCAGCGGCACCGACGGCGTCCAGAGCCATACCGAGACGCTCTGGCGTCTGCTGCGGCGGTATCATATCCCGACCTTCGTGTTCATCAATAAAATGGACCTGCCCGGCCCGGGCAAAGAGGCGCTGCTGAGCCAGCTTTCCCACCGTCTGGGCGACGGATTCGTGGATTTCGGAGCAGAGCAGGCCGAACGGGACGAGGCACTGGCCCTCTGCGACGAGCGCCTGATGGAAAAGATGCTGGACCCGGGCAGCCTGACGGCGGAGGACATCATCCCGGCCATCGCCCGGCGGCACGTCTTTCCCTGCTGGTTTGGCGTGGCCCTGCAGAGGGAGAATGCCGGCGGCTTACAGGGTGTGGACGAGCTGCTGGCCGGCCTCGACGAATACACCCGCGCTGCCCCGGCGCTGGAAGCTTTCGGTGCGCGGGTGTTCAAAGTCTCGCAGGATGAGCGGGGCGAGCGGCTGACCTGGCTGCGCGTCACCGGCGGTGAGCTGAAAGTCAAAGCCCAGCTCACCGGCGAAGCGGACGGCGAGCCCTGGGCCGAAAAGGCCAACCAGCTGCGGCTTTACTCTGGCGTAAAATATACGCTGGCAGAGGCCATCGGCCCGGGGCAGGTCTGCGCCGTCACCGGACTGACCCGAGCGAAGCCCGGCACCGGCCTCGGGGCCGAGCGGGACAGTGACCTCCCGATGCTGGAACCGATCCTGAGCTATCGGGTGTGTCTGCCCGAGGGCGCGGACGTTCATGCCGCATTGGGCAAGCTCCACCGTCTGGAAGAGGAAGAACCTCAGCTCCATGTCGTCTGGAACGAGACGCTGGGCGAGATACACGTCCAGCTCATGGGCGAGATACAGCTCGAGGTGCTCAAGAGCCTGCTGGCCGAGCGGTACGGGCTGGACGTGGAGTTCGACTCCGGCGGCATATTATATAAGGAAACAATCACCGAGGCCATCGAGGGCGTGGGCCATTATGAGCCGCTGCGCCACTATGCCGAGGTGCATCTGAAGCTCGAGCCACTGCCCCGGGGCAGCGGGATGCAGTTTGCCGCCAACTGCCGGGAGGAAGAGCTGGACAAAAACTGGCAGCGCCTCGTGCTGACCCATCTGGAAGAAAAGCAGCACCTCGGCGTCCTCATCGGCGCACCTCTGACGGATATGAAGATCACCCTCATCGCAGGCCGCGCCCATCTCAAGCATACCGAGGGCGGCGACTTCCGGCAGGCCACCTACCGCGCCGTGCGGCAGGGCCTTATGATGGCAAACCAAATCAAAAAGACCCAGCTCCTCGAGCCGTGGTATTCCTTCCGGCTGGAAGTGCCTGCGGAGAACATTGGCCGCGCCATGAGCGACGTCCAGCGGATGGAAGGCAGCTTTGACCCGCCCGAGACGGCACCGGACGGCCAGACGGCCACCCTCACCGGTTTTGCACCGGTGGCCACTATGCGCAGCTACCCCATGGAGGTGGTCAGCTACACCCGGGGCAGGGGACACCTGAACCTGACGCTGGACGGCTACCGCCCCTGCCACAACGCAGCGGAGGTCATCGAGGCGGTGGGCTATGAGCCGGAACACGACCTGGACAACCCGGCCGACTCGGTGTTCTGCTCCCACGGTGCGGGCTTTGTGGTGCCGTGGGAGCAGGTGCGCAGCCATATGCACGTGGACAGCGGCTGGGGCCACACCGCCCCGACAGCAGAAGAAACAGCGGCCCGTCCCCGCCGGATGGCGGCTTACCGCGCTACGCTGGAAGAGGACGCCGAACTGCTGAAAATTTTTGAGCGCACCTACGGCCCCATCAAACGGGACCCGCTGGCGGCGTTCCGCCCGGTGCAGAAGCGGGAGCGGCCCGATTTCGCCGCCGAGCAGTGGGAGATCGCCCCCGAATACCTGCTGGTGGACGGCTACAACATCATCTTTGCGTGGGACGAGCTGAACGCCCTCTCCAAGGAGAGCCTCGACGCCGCCCGCCACCGGCTGATGGACATTCTCTGCAACTATCAGGGCTTCAAAAAGTGCGTCCTCATCCTCGTGTTCGATGCCTACCGTGTGCCGGGCAGTCCCGGCAGCATCGAGCAGTACCACAACATCCACGTCGTCTACACCAAAGAGGCCGAGACGGCGGATATGTTCATCGAGCGCGTCACCCACGAGATCGGCAAAAACCGCCGGGTCCGGGTGGCGACCTCCGATGGTATGGAGCAGGTCATCATTCTGGGCCACGGCGCTCTCCGCGTCTCGGCCCGGATGTTCCACGAAGAGGTGCAGGACGTGGAAAAAGAGATAAGGCGCTGCATTCAGGGGGAGGCGTGAGCATGGCACCCGAAATTACGGCTGAATTTGTCTGGTCACACATCCCAAAACGCCCGAGGGAGAGCAACAAGGGCAGCTTCGGCGCGGTGCTGGCTGTGGCGGGAAGCGCCTGCTACCGCGGTGCGGCGTCGCTGACCGTCGAGGGCGCTCTGCGCACCGGCGCAGGCATCGTCACACTGGCCAGTGTTGAGCCGGTGCTGGCGGCGGTGTCGGCACGCCTGCCGGAATGCTGTCTCTGCCCCTGTGAGCCGGGGGCAGAAGGGGGCATCTCCCCCCAGAGCATCCCCCGCATCCTCCGGCAGAAGGCCACCGTCCTGCTCATCGGGCCGGGATTGGGCTATCTTGCCCAGAGCACGGCCCGCGCCGCCGAGACGCGGACGCTGGTGAAGAAGCTGCTCACCGGCTTTTCGGGCAGTGCGGTGCTGGATGCCGATGGCCTCAACGCCGCCGCCAGCCTCATGAACGCGGGTGAGGAACTGCCGCGCCCGGCCAAAGAGCTGATTTTGACGCCCCACCCGGGGGAGATGTCCCGGCTGACGGGGCTTTCGGTGGAGGCCGTTCAGGCCGACCGGGAGGGTGTCGCCCGGCGGTATGCCGCTCAGTGGAATGCGGTGGTGGTGCTGAAAGGGGCGCGGACCGTGGTCGCCGCCCCGGATGGCCGCGTCTGCGTCAACCCCACCGGCAATCCCGGTCTTGCCAGGGGTGGGAGCGGCGATGTGCTGGCCGGTATGATGTCGGCCCTGCTGGCCTGCGGTCTGTCCGCCTACGAAGCCGCCGCCTGTGCGGTCTGGCTCCACGGTGCCGCCGCTGACCGTGCCGCCCTTCAAAATGGCGAGTACGGGATGCTCCCACAGGATATTTTCGCCCATCTGGGGCAGATGTTTGCGGAAAATGACCGTTGAAATGTGAAAAACAAAATGCAGAATACATAAAATTTTGCACTGATTTCCGTCGATAGATACAAAAGAGGTGTTGAATATGGTTGAAAAGTTGGAAAAAATCATTTCGCAGAGCCAGAACATCGTCTTTTTCGGTGGTGCGGGCGTGTCCACCGAGAGCGGCATCCCGGACTTCCGCAGTGTGGACGGACTCTACCATCAGAAATACGATTACCCGCCCGAGACGATCTTGAGCCACACCTTCTGGGAAGAGCGCCCCGAGGAGTTCTACCGCTTCTACCGCGATAAGCTCATCGTCAAGGGAGCAAAGCCCAACGCGGCGCATCTGCGTCTGGCGAAGCTCGAGCGGGAGGGCAAGCTGAAAGCCGTCATCACCCAGAACATCGACGGCCTCCATCAGGCGGCAGGCTCCAGGACGGTGTACGAGCTCCACGGCAGCACCCTGCGCAACTACTGCGTCAAGTGCGGCGCGTTCTACGATGTGGACTTCATCGCCAACAGCACCGGTGTGCCGCGCTGCCCCAAATGCGGCGGTATCATCAAGCCGGACGTCGTCCTCTACGAAGAGGGGCTGGATGAGCAGGTATTGTCCGGCGCAGTCTCGGCCATCCGCCGCGCTGATACCCTCATCATCGGCGGTACCAGCCTTGTGGTCTACCCGGCGGCGGGACTCATCCGGTACTTCCGGGGCGACCACCTCGTGGTCATCAATATGCAGCCCACCAATGCGGACGCCGAGGCCGATTTGTGCATTGCAAAGCCCATCGGACAGGTGCTCAGCGAGGATGTTGTGGTGGAGGAGTGAAGTATGGGAGCCCCCGGCACTGCCGGGGGCTCCCATTTTGTCTGCAAAAAGTTCAGTCAATAGTCGTCTTGGTTCGTCCCACGCCCAGCACGGCGGTGGAGATCTTTTTCCAGCTGTTGCAGCCGCAGACGCCGTCGACGCGCAGGCTGGTGCGCCGCTGGTAGCCCTTGAGTGCTTCTTCCGTCCGGCTGCCGAAGATGCCGTCGATGCGGTTCCCGGTCTGATAGCCCAGCGTCGAGAGGGCGTCCTGGAGGAGCATGACGTAGCAGCCCCGGCTGCCCCGGCGGAGGGTGGGGTAGCCTGCCGTGGTACCTCTGCAGGCGGGTGTGCCGTAGCGCCGGTCGAAGTGGACCCATGTGGGGGTCTGGCTCAGCGGCTCGACATAGCCCCACGCCCCGGTGGAGCGGGCGGCGTTGTAGATGGCGGTGCGCTGGGTCTGGCTGAGACTCTGCCCCACGTCGAAGGCCACGCCGGCATAGTGTTGGCTGCGGGTGCCGTGGCCTCCCTCCCAGATGCGGCGGAAGGCGTATCCCACCGGGATGCCCCTGCCGTATTTGCGGCGGGTGAGGTTCCACGCTTCCATTGCCGCGATGGTCGTCCAGAGCACCGGGCTGTTCGATTTGCCCCGGAACTCCCGCACGGTCAGAGTCCTGCCGGTGCTGTAGGGCATGGGGTCGTTCTCGCGCAGGTTCGAATAGGTGTAGACTTTGTTCTCGTAGGCGTCATAGACCAGTAAGCGTGCCATCTCTCATCCCTCCTCGGTGCAGCTGTCGCAGGCAGTATGGCTTTGGGCGCGGAGTGCGGCCCAGGTGGGCCGGTCCACGACGCCGTTTGGCTCAAGGCCCGCCCGCTGCTGCGTGTCTTTTACGGCGGCGGTGTCCTCCGGGCCGAAGACAGCGTTGTCGGCGACGTAGTCCTCCTCGCAGTAGAGCTGGGAGCGGCCATTGAGCCAGCCCTCGATGAGGCTGACGTCAGGCCCTGCGCTGCCCTCCTTCATGGCCCGGTCCGGGTAGTCCGGCCCCTGCTCGGGATGCCGGTCGGGGTTGGGGGTGAAGGCCGCCAGCTGTAAGCTCAGGGCTTCCACTGCTGTCCACGTTTCGGCGTCTGCCACGCCGGTGGCGGGCAGGCCCAGAAGCTCCTGCGCGCTGGCGGTGGCGTCCGCGGTCTCCTGTGTGTACTGTCTGGAAAGCGCGGGGGACGCTACACTGTCGTAGTAGTAGGCGATGCGCTGCAAAAGCAGGGTGTAGTAGAGCACGGCGCTGCTGTCGGTGCCGACGGTGAGCGGCGTGCCGGGGTAGGGGAGACGCTTGAGGGTGACCACCGGCCCGGACGAGCGGAGGGCCGATGCTTTGCCGTAGAGCGAATCCCATGTCTTCCGGCCTACGATGCCGTCCACCGTCAGCCCGGCGAACCGCTGGTAGGCCCGCACGGCGGCCTCGGTGGCCGCGCCGAAACGGCCATCGATGGAGACAGAGGGGATGCTGCTCTGGTAGGCGCTCATGAGGTAGAGGTAGAATTGCAGCTCCCGGACGGCGGTGCCGGTGGAGCCATTGCGCAGCACGCCCGGGTACTCGCCGGGCCGCAGGCTGGGCGAAAGCAGGCGGTTGGCGATGTCGTTGTAGACTTCGTAGAGCTTGTTCCATGTCGTCCGGCCCACGACGCCGTCGCTGGTGAGGCCGAAGTAGGTCTGGAACCGCCGCACGGCCGCTGTGGTAGACGAGCCGAAGATGCCGTCCACGGTGACATTGTTGAGACTGGAATAGACCGTCCGCGCGATCTTCAGCCAGAACTGCACCAGCCGGACGTTCTGGCCGCTGCTGCCCTGGCGCAGGGCGGTGCCGGGGTAGGCGTTGGGGGTGCCGTTGTCGGACTGGATGCTGCGGAACTGGCTGTACAGCTCGGTCCATGTGGTGAGGCCCACGATGCCGTCCACCGTCAGGCCGTAGCGCCGCTGGAACGCCCGGACAGCCGCCGCTGTGCCGCTGCCGTAGACGCCGTCCACTGTGACAGAGGGGATGCGGCTCTCATACTGAGCCAGCGTACTCAGCCAGAACTGCACCTGCTCTACCTCGCTGCCGGTGGAGCCCTGTTTAAGGACGCTGCTGCCGAAGTTCCATGAGCCGTCCGGGAGGGTGCCGCTGAATGTCTCGCCTTCACTGGTCAGCTCGGCGAGGTCCTTCACCGAGACATAGATATAGCTGATCTTATACCAGGTGCTGCGGCCCACCACGCCGTCGGCGGTGAGGTTGAACTGCTTCTGGAACTTTTTGACCGTCTCGGTCATCTTGCGGCCGAAGATGCCGTCCACCGTCAGCAGGCCGAGGAAGGGATAGTCTTTGGTGATGCGGTTGAGCTGCCGCTGCAGGGTGAACACCGCCGCTCCGGTGCTGCCCTGCCGCAGAGGGCTTCCGGGGTAGCTCTGGGGGATGGACTGGATGTTGTTGGTGCGGATGATCTCGATGTTGTTGCCATAGTAGTATTTGAGGATGCTCAGTGCATTGCGGCCCTGATTGGCCAGCGTGACCGTCCCCCACTGCTTGAGGCCGGGGCAGGTGACGGATTTTCCGTCGCAGTACTCGGCGTAGTAGGGGTTCACGGTGCCGGTCTTGCGGATATAGGTGTTGAAGATGTCGTCCGTCAGCCGCACCATGACGTCGAACACCGTCCGGCCATGGACGTAGTATTGGTCGTAGCTGGTGGAGTTGGTGATGTTGAAACTGTAGCCCTTGCTGGGGTACCACTCGGTGTAGATGCGGTTGAGAGCCAGCGAGATCTGGCAGTGGATGTTGGCCCGCAGGGCCTGCTCGGGCCACGGGGAGCAAAATAACCCAACTGGCCAAAGCTGCCTTTTTGTCAAGGGATAATAATAGAACATAAGCAGTATTCACAAGCATGAACGCTTGAAATGCTTCTGTTATAATGCTGCACTACATACTGTATATGTTGGTATATATACTGTTCAAAAAAGCTGCATCGACTGGCGCAAAGAAATCGGACACGCGCTGCTTTTATGAATCAACATATGAAATTTTATTGAAAATCCATCATGGCGGTGGTAAAATAATCCTATAGTTCTGTCATGCTGTATCGATGCCTTTTTGTGGTATTCGGGATCGCAGAACGGCAGCTGCCCAAGAGTTGTGAGGAGAACGATTTGATGAACAAAAGAACATTGCACCGCCTGTTTTCCGCGCTTATGGCACTGGTGATGGCGGTCTCCCTGCTGACCGGCTGCGGAACAAAAACCGCCGAAAATGTGGAAAAGCAGGAGGATGCTCAGACCATTCAGGTGTATCTGTGGAGTACAAGCCTGTACGAGACCTATGCGCCTTATATCCAGTCCCAGCTGCCGGATGTAAATATTGAATTCATCGTAGGAAACAACGATCTGGATTTTTACAAGTTTTTGCAGGAGAACGGCGGTCTGCCGGATATTATCACCAGCTGCCGCTTCTCGCTGCACGATGCAGCTCCCTTGAAGGACAGCCTGATGAACCTTGCCTTGACCAACGAGGCGGGCGCTGTGTACAACACCTACCTCAACAGCTTCAAAAACGAGGACGGCAGCGTGAACTGGCTGCCGGTCTGCGCCGATGCCCACGGCTTTGTGGTCAACCGCAGCCTTTTTGAGCAGTACGGTATCCCCCTGCCTACCGATTACGAGAGCTTCGTTTCGGCCTGTCAGGCGTTTGAGAAGGTGGGCATCCGCGGCTTTACCGCCGATTATACCTACGACTACACCTGCATGGAAACGCTGCAGGGGCTTTCCGCTGCCGAGCTTACCACGACTGATGGGCGCAAGTGGCGCACTGCTTACAGCGACCCTGCCAGCACCGAACGGGTGGGTCTGGACGACACCGTGTGGCCGGGGGCGTTTGAGCGGATGGCGCAGTTCATTCAGGATACCCACCTCACGGCAGACGATCTTGCGTTGAATTACGACGATGTGATCGGGATGTTCCGGAACGGAGAAGCTGCCATGTACTTTGGCAGCTCTGCCGGTGTCAAGATGTTTCAGGATGAGGGCATCGACACGATCTTCCTGCCCTTCTTCAGCCAGAACGGCGAAAAGTGGATCATGACCACCCCGTATTTCCAGATCGCTCTGAACCGTGACCTCGAGCAGGACAACGCGCGCCGCGAAAAAGCCATGAAGGTGCTGAACGTCATGCTCTCCGAGGAGGCGCAGAGCCGCATCGTTGCCGACGGGCAGGATCTGCTGAGCTACAGCCAGAACGTCCCCCTGCGCCTGACCGAGTACATGAAGGATGTGCGCGATGTGGTGGAAGAAAACCACATGTATATCCGCATCGCCTCCAACGATTTCTTTGCCGTCTCCAAGGACGTTGTCTCCAAAATGATCGCGGGCGAGTACACGGCACAGCAGGCTTATCGTGCGTTCAATGCCCAGCTTCTTGCCGAAGAAACGCCTGCCGATGACGAGATCGTGCTGACCTCCGGGAAGAGCTATTCCAATGTCTTCCACGCAAACGGCGGCAGCGCCTCCTTCTCCGTTATGGCGAACACGCTGCGCGGCGTTTATGGCACCGATGTGCTGCTTGCCACCGCAAACAGCTTTACCGGCAGTGTGCTGCAGGCAGATTATAACAAGAAAATGGCCGCTTCCATGATCATGCCCAACGGTCTGATGTCCCGCCAGCGCACCATGACCGGCGCAGAGCTGAAGGAGACCGTCCGCGCCTTTGTGGAGGGCTGCGAGGGCGGGTTTGTGCCCTTCAACCGCGGTTCTCTGCCGGTGGTCAGCGGCATTGCCGTGGAGGTCAAAGAGGCAAGCGGCAGCTATACCCTGACCGGCATCACCCGGAACGGACAGCCGCTCCGGGACGACGACACCGTTACCGTGACCTGTCTGGCAGCGGAAAATCAGATGGAAGCGCTGCTTGCGAGCGAAAGCGGCACGTCTTTGGACGGAGATACATGGGTAAAAAACAGATGGCGAGATCATCTCTCCGGCGGCGGCGCAGCGCTTGCAGAGCCTGAAAACTACATGACACTGAGGTGAGCGGGATGGAAGACGAAAAGCACGAATCCAAACGAAACTGCCATCCCCGGCAAAAGTGGCTCCCTGTTGCTGCCATCCTTCTTCTGGTCTTGCTGATAGCAGGTTTCAGCGTTCGGTACATCTCGTTTGTGTCCCAGACCATCTATCAGGAAAGTACCTCGCATCTGGAAGAGGTGCTGCATAAATCCAATAATATGCTGAAAGAGCTGGTGCGCAAAAATGTGAGCTACCTGCATCTGTACAACGGCTTTCTGGAAAGTACCTCGGATGAGGCCGAAATACAGGCGTATATCAGGGCGGCACAGCAGGAGGCTGGGTTTGCCGAATTCTACTTTCTTACCTATGACGGCAACTACATGACCGTGACCGGGAAAACGGGCTACCTTGGCCTGCAGACCAATCTGGACGAAAAGCTCGCTCACGATGAGGATGTCGTCGTGAACACGGCGCTGCCCGGCAAGCCCCAGATGCTGGCGTTCATCTGTCCTGAAACGCAGGGCAGCTACCGGGGCTTTGCCTACGATGCCGTTGCCATCTCTTATTATAATGATGCGGTGCTTAGATTGCTGGACAGCTCTGCCTTTGAGGGCAATGCCAGCAACTATGTCATCTACCCGGACGGGCGGGTGGTCATCGACAGTTCTGTAAACCGCAAGGAGACCATTTACAATTTTATTGCGATGCTGCGCGACCATTCCGATCTTTCCGAGGCGCAGATCCTGGATCTGTCCAATGCCTTTGCACAGGGCAGCAGCGGAAACCTGAGGGTCAAACTGGGCGACACCAGTTATTATCTGGTCTACGAGGGCACAGCGGTCCAGAGCTGGACGATGGTGGGGCTTGTGCCGGTCAGCATTGTCAATGCTAATCTGGACGAACTGTGGTTCCGCACGGCGCAGATTGTGGCGGGCATCGCCGCAGGTCTTGCGGTGCTGGCCATTCTGCTCATTGTGAGCAGAAGCCATGTCACCCTGCGCCGGAAGGATACCGAGATCCGGTACCGGGACGAGTTGTTTCAAAAGCTCTCGCTGAACGTGGACGATGTTTTCCTGATGCTGGACGCAAAAACCTCCCAGACGGATTACGTCAGCCCGAATATTGAGCGGCTTCTGGGCATCCCGTGGAGAGAAGTCCGGCAGGATGTCCATGCTCTGGACAAGCTGGGCGCCCCGGAGCAGGGCAAAAACTTTCTGGATGGGCTTCTCAGCGGGCAGCAGCGGGAATGGGATCTCGAGTTTGAGCATCTGGAAACCAAAGAGCGCCGCTGGTTCCATAACATCGCCATAGGCAGCGAGGTGGAGGGCAGGACCAAATACATCCTTGTCATGTCCGACCGCACCGCCGACAAACAGGTGAATCAGGCGCTTTCGGATGCCGTTGCCGCTGCCGAGACTGCCAACCGCGCCAAGAGCACCTTCCTTTCCAATATGTCCCACGACATCCGCACCCCCATGAACGCCATCATCGGCTTTACCACACTGGCGATCAGCAATATCGACGACAAGGAGCGGGTGAAGGATTATCTGGCCAAGACCCTTGCTTCCAGCAACCATCTGCTCTCGCTCATCAACGATGTGCTGGATATGAGCCGCATCGAAAGCGGAAAGATCCATCTGGAAGAGGTGGAAGTCAACCTTTCGGAGGTGCTGCACGATCTGAAAACCATCGTCAGCGGGCAGATCTACGCAAAACAGCTGGAGCTTTATATGGACGCGATGGATGTGACCGACGAGGATGTCTACTGCGATAAGACCCGGCTGAACCAGATCCTGCTGAACCTGCTGTCCAACGCCATCAAGTTTACCCCGGCGGGAGGCACGGTCTCGGTGCGGGTACGCCAGCTTGCCGGGCAGGTGCGCGGCTGCGGGCAGTACGAGTTCCGCATCAAGGACAACGGCATCGGCATGAGCCCGGAATTTGCCAAAAAAATCTTTGAGCCGTTTGAGCGGGAGCGCACCTCCACGGTCAGCCGTATCCAAGGCACCGGCCTTGGCATGGCCATCACCAAAAACATCGTGGATATGATGGGCGGCACCATCGAGGTGCAGACAGCGCAGGGCAAGGGCAGCGAGTTTATCATTCGTGTGCCGCTGCGGGTGCAGGCAGAGCACCGCCCGGTGGAAAAGATCACCGAGCTGGAGGGTTTGAAGGCTCTGGTGGTGGACGACGATTTCAACACCTGCGACAGCGTGACAAAGATGCTGGTCAAGGTGGGAATGCGGGCGGAGTGGACCCTTTCCGGCAAGGAAGCGGTGCTGCGCGCGCGGCAGTCCATTGAGATGAGCGATGTCTACCACGCCTATATCATCGACTGGCGGCTGCCGGATATGAACGGCATCGAGGTCACCCGCCAGATCCGCAGCCTGAACGACGATACCCCCATCATCATCCTGACGGCCTATGACTGGTCTGACATTGAGGTGGAGGCAAAGGCCGCCGGTGTGACCGCCTTCTGCTCCAAGCCCATGTTCATATCCGACCTGCGCGAGACCCTGATGAGCGCCCTCGGCCAGAAGCTGACAGATGCGTCGCAGGAGCTTCTGCCGGAAAAGAACGCCGACTTCAAAGGCAAACATATCCTGCTGGTAGAGGACAACGAGCTGAACCGCGAGATCGCGCAGGAGATCCTGCGCGAGTACGGCTTCCGGGTCGATACGGCGGAAAACGGTGCCGCAGCAGTGGAAAAGGTGAGCACCGCAGCGCCGGGCAGCTATGATCTGGTGCTGATGGATGTGCAGATGCCGGTGATGGACGGCTACACCGCCACCCGGAAGATCCGCGCACTGGATGACCCTGCCCGGGCAAAGCTCCCCATCCTTGCCATGACTGCCAACGCCTTCGACGAGGACCGCCGCAACGCATTGGAAAGCGGCATGAACGGCTTTTTGTCCAAGCCCATCGTGATCGGCGATCTCGTGCAGGAGCTGCGCAAAATTTTGTGAGCCAAACGCCTGTCAGACAGAAAATAAATAAAGCACCCGCAACATTCGCTTCCAGAGGACAAGAGCCTCTGCGAAGCCTGCTGCGGGTGCTTTTGCTTTTGTCGGCTGGCAGCCGTTATGATTTCAGTACATCTGCAAGGACCTGCAGCAGATGCGGAATATCCAGCGGCTTTGCAATGTGGCCGTCCATACCGGCCTTCAATGCATTCTGACGGTCTTCTTCAAAGGCATTTGCCGTCATTGCAAAGATGGGGATGCCTGCCTTTGCAGCATCCGGCAGGGCGCGGATCTGCCGCGTCGCCTCGTAACCGTCCATCTTGGGCATCTGGATGTCCATTAAGATCAAATCGTACTGCCCAGGGGCCGCCTGCTTCATCTTCTGGACGGCAATCTCGCCATCCTCAGCAGTGTCTACCGCAAAGCCCGCTTCCTTCAGGATCTCCAGTGCGAGCTCACGGTTCAAGGCATTGTCCTCCACCAGCAAAAGTTTCTTTCTCTTGAGCTCGGAGGCATCTGGCTGCGCTGGCTTACAGGCAGGCTCTGCACCGTACGGTTCTGCCAGCACTCTGAGCAGTTCGGAAAGGAACAGCGGCTTTTCGCAGAAGGCGGTCACTCCGGCAGCGCGGGCTTCCTCTTCAATATCCGTCCAATCGTAGGCCGTCAGAATGATGATAGGGCAGCTTTTCCCGATCACCTTGCGGATCTGCCGCACGACCTCGATGCCGTTCATATCGGGGATGAGCCAGTCGATGATGTAGACGCTGAATTCGTCGCCCTGCTCCATGGCGTATCGGGTGCGGATCACCGCTTCCCGGCCGGAGATCGTCCACTCCGGCCGCATCCCGATCTTGGACAGCATGGTGCTGACGCTCAGGCAGGTGTCGGTATCGTCGTCTGCTACCAATGCGCGCAGCCCTTCCAACTGCGGGAACTGCTTGGGCTCCACCTTTTGTCCGCTGAGTGCGAAGCAGAGATCTACGATGAATTCGCTGCCCTTGTCCGGTTCACTTTCGATTGCAATGGTGCCGCCCATCATATCCACAATGTTCTTGGCGATGGACATACCCAGGCCGGTACCCTGAATGCCGCTGACGGTGGAGCTTTCCTCCCGGCTGAACGCCTCAAAGATGTGCTTCTGGAACGCTTCGCTCATACCAATGCCATTGTCCTTGATGCGGAACTCATAGCAGCCACGGCCCTTGGGCGCACCGTTCTTCTGGGCAATGCGGATGCTGATCGTACCGCCTGTGGGAGTGAACTTGATGGCGTTGGACAAAATGTTCAGCAGGATCTGGTTCAGCCGCAGCGGGTCGGTGATGATGTCCTCGTTCTCCACGTCCATGGTATCGATGAAAAGCGACAGCCGCTTTGCCGAAACATCGGGTTGGATGATGGAGCGCACATCGTGGACGAGGTCCGGCAGATGCACCGCTTTTTCTTCAATTTTTACTTTTCCGCTCTCGATGCGGCTCATATCCAGCACATCATTGATGAGGGAAAGCAGATGCTGGCTGGAGGTAGAGATCTTTTTCAGGTAGTCCAGCACCTGTTCCTTATTATCAATATGGGTCGCAGCCAGCGAGGTGAAGCCGATGATGGCGTTCATGGGGGTGCGAATATCGTGGCTCATATTGAACAGGAACTCCCGCTTGGCACGGTTTGCCGCACCCTCGTGCTGGAGTGCGATCTCCAGTTTGCGGTTCTGTTCCTCCAGCTGAGCCTGATACTTCTTCTCCTGCTCTTTCTTCTGCTGCTCCATCTCCTGCACGGAGCGTCTGCGCAGCACCCGAAGGACCATTACAAGCAGGATGTAACCGGCCAGCGTCATCAAAATCAGCGGAAACGATTCACGGAAGACGGATTTTTCATCCGTATACGCGTAGAGATCGAAAGACCTTCCGTGGCAGTACATTCCAAAATAACAGCCGGAGCCGTTCCAATCGTGGGTATGGGTCAGCGTTTCGGCAGCCCCGGCTTTGCGGATCTCCCGCACCGGCGGACTGTCCGCAGCATCCTGCCCGATGAGCTCCGGGCGATTGGAGGCAATGACCTGATTGTTCTGCACGATGAACAATGTGCCGCTGGTCTCAACCGAGTAGCCGTCCAGTACGCTCTGGATGGACAAGGCCGTTCCCTCTATAAATTCTGCCGGGGTATAGCGGTAGGCAAGCAGGATGACCTCTTTGCTTTCTGCCCGGTGTGCCGCAACATCCACGGCAGACCCATCCTCCAGCAGGACCCGCTTCAGGTAGGTTTTTTGCGGGTAAGAGAAAACGTCCAGAACGGCATCATTCTTGAGTTGCTCTCCAAACCGGGCATAGCCGATGCCATTCGTTGTGGATTCGCACAGGAGCGTACCGTCCGGAGACAGAACCGAAATACCTGTGAGCCAGAGCAGCTCTGCCTGCCTGTTCAGGCATTCCGGGTCGGAAAGGTCGAGCGCAGGGTCCTGTGCCAGCTGATGCACCGATACCGCCGCGCGGCGGAGCGCTTTGGCCACAATCGTATCGTTGTGCTTTTCAAAGCTGGTGGACTGGGATTTGACAAAATCAAGGATCTGGCAGAAACGAGCCTCCGTTGCACGCAGTGCCTGCCAACTTGAGAAAAAAACGACGCCGGCCATAAAAAGCACGCCGATGATCAGATAGAGCCCCCATCTCCAGGTATCTGAGATGGTTTTGTTTTTACGTGCCAATGGTGTCCACCTCCAGATACTGCGAAGGATGTTCAAGATACTTGCCAAGGATCTGCTCCAGTGTGCCGTCTGTGCGCATCTGCGCAAGAACAGCGTTCAGCTGGGTGTCCAGCCCGCGGCTGTCGTTTTTGGCAAAGGCGATGCCCAGCCCGGTGACCAGCAGCGGTTCTTCGAGGATGCGGAACTCCACGGAATTGTCCTTCATGTATTGCAGGATGGCCGTCTCATGGGCAGCGATGGCATCCACATAGCCGCAGGCCAGCATCGCATACTGCACGCTGCGGTCTTCGGTGCTGAACACCTCGACGGTCTGCGGGATGCGCGGGTCGGAGCCGCTGAGAAAGATCTCCTCCGGCTTGCCGGTGCTCTGCACGGCGATGGTCTTTCCGGCAAGGTCGCCGAGTGTCCGGATGCTGCTGTCGGCATCCACCGCAGCCACCTGACGGCTCACTATGTAGGGTCCCGCCCAGCGGTATACCTCCTCGCGCCCATCCATGGAAAAGCAGCCCCAGATGCAGTCGATGGTACCGCTTTCCACCAGATCTGTTTTTTGCTCCCAATCGATCGGTTCAAACCGGGCAGCATATCCCATGCGGCGGAACGCTTCGGTGGCGATCTCCACGTCGATCCCGGCGGGAACGCCGTCATTGTTCAGATAAATATAGGGCGGATAGGTATCACTTCCCACAATGAGCTGCGGAAGACCGCTGTCCTTCGCGTTGGTTCCGCCGCAGGAAGTCAGACTGCCGACGGCAGCAGAGGCCGCCAGCAGCGTGCAGCCGCGCAGAAATACACGGCGTGAGATTCTGTGTTTCATTTGGGCTTTTTGTTCTCCTGTTTTATTGCATCCATTGCTCAGTTGTGCTGCTGTAATTCTTCTTTCAGGTCAGCCTGAATATCTGTCAGGCACTGCAGCAGCAGCGGGTTGAACGCTCCGCACTCGCTGTTCAGGATCATCTGCACGGCTTTTTCGTGGGAGAAGGCTTTTTTGTAGCAGCGTTCGCTGGTCAGTGCATCGTACACATCAGCCAGCGAGACCAGTTGTGCGCTGATGGGGATCTCATCGCCCTTCAGTCCATCCGGGTAGCCGCGCCCATCCCAGCGTTCGTGATGCCAGCGGGCGATCTCGTAGGCCGTTTGCAGCAGCGGCTGCTCTGCAAAATTATCCAGATCATGCAGCATCTTGGCTCCCAGCATACTGTGGGTCTTCATGACCTCGAATTCCTCCGGGGTCAGCCTGCCGGGCTTGTTGAGGACCTTTTCGTCAATGCCGATTTTTCCGATGTCGTGCAGGGCGGAAGCCAGCGGGATCATATCCTGCTGTTCCGCAGAAATCGAGTATCTGCTGCTGATCTCCAACAGACGGCGGAGCAGCAGCTCGGTGATGATACGGATGTGCCGCACATGGGCGCCGCTTTCGCCGTTGCGGAATTCTACGATATGACTCAGTACACCCACCAGCGTATCCGTATTATTTTCACGGGCGCGGATCTGCTCAGAGACCATCTGCACCAGCCGCCGCTGCTTGGCGTACAGCTTGATGGTGTTGGTCACACGGCGGTACACGATACGAGCATCAAAGGGGCGATTGACATAATCACTTGCGCCCAGCTCATAGGAACGCCGGATCGTCGCATCGGAGTCCTCGCTGGAGATCATAATGACCGGGATATCCTCGATGGTGTGGTTGGCATTCATGGCTTTCAGCACTTCAAAGCCGTCCATAACGGGCATATTGATGTCCAGCAGCACCAGTGCAATGTTTCCGGTTTCTGCCTGCAATTTTTCCATGCATTCCCGTCCGTTTTCGGCTTCCAGAATGTGGTAGCTGTCTCCCAGGATCTCTGTCAGCATCATGCGGTTCATTGCGGAGTCATCCACAAGTAAGATCTGTGGCTTGTTCTGCAAAAGTTTTTCCAAAGCCGCCGGGTCATGCCCCGGAACCTCCACCATGACGGCATTCTTGCGGCCCTTTGCCTGATACATCAGCCGATCCGCCCGGCGAACGATGTTATCCATAGGGTCGGCGAGGGACTGTATCGTTCCGCCAATGCTCAGCGAGATACGGAAATGCGAATAGCCGGGTACAGATGCCATCTGCGCGGCGGTGCAGATCTGTTCCAGTTTGGTCTGCAAAAAGTCTCCCGGAATGCCGGGTAACACCAGCAGAAATTCGTCTCCGCCATAGCGGATGAGCAGGTCCGACTTCCGGATGCAGGACTGGATGGTGTTTGCCACCGTTTTCAGTGCCATATCTCCGGCGTAATGCCCATAGGTATCGTTGCAGATCTTGAAATCATCCACATCCATCAGTGCGACACCCGCCGGGCCGATGGTTTTGCGGGCAACTTCTTCGTAATAGCGGCGGTTGTAAATTCCTGTCAGCGGATCCCGATAGAGCTTTTCTTCGAATGCCTGCTCCCGTGCAGCGCGCTGTCGGGCTGTTTCGTCCTCCGATACTTTCTGATTTTCGGTCAGTTGTTTCAGCGCCTGCTCCGCTGCGGCAAGAGCGGCTCCCTGTTGATGAAGTTTTTTCAACAGCTGCTGCTCACGCGCTTTGTAATATTCCTCGATCTCGGAAAGTGTATTCACGTTCTGACCCTCTTCTACATCATTTGTGTGTTTCATCTGCGGAAACGCGCTTTTCCGCTATTTTTTTTTTTATGGGAAAGGGTAACGCGGAAGCGTTTTACCGTCTGTTCCAGTGCTGCAATGTCCACGGGTTTGGAGAGATGTTCGTCCATGCCGGCTTCCTTCGGGTAAACGCTGTGTACCTGCTCAATAAAGGCTTCTATCTCCTTATAAGGTGCCATAAAGGTGACGGCTTCGTGAGCACCGTCTTTTTTAGCCGTTTCGGTCTTACCGCCGCAGGCGGTCAGTGCTGCCGCTGCCGCAGTAATGCCGCAGACCTGCAAAAACGAGCGGCGGGAGATCTTTTTCATCATATAAATATACTTTCTCACATTTTCGGAAAGCAATACTGCGCAGGTGCAGCGGCGCAGTGCTGCCTTAGCGATTCTTACACATCCCACAGGAACTCCGACGCTTGCGGCCTGTCCGCACGGGGCTTTGCGCCGAGTTTCCATAAAATGACAATATAATTGTACCATTGCGGCAAAAGCGTTTCAAGTTGATTTTGAACGTCTTGCAATATTTTCCATGAAAAATATGGAAAGTTCTGAATTTCGCTGACTGGAAATAGACTGAAGTGACCCATATCACGACCAGATGGACCGAAAAGGGGGATTCGATGAAAAAAACTCCTTTTATTCTGCACGAAAAATTTCGTTCGGACAACAACGAACAGCGCAAAGAATGGTTTCAAAAGGAATTTGAGCGATATATCATCGATGGATTGCTCAATGCGGTTCCTTCAAGATCCTGCGCCTGATTTGGCATCCCTGAATTGGAAGGAGGGATGCGTTATGCTGCGCATGGATGCTCGTGTACAAAAAGAAGGGGGCAGATCATGAAAGCAGCAATTTATTGCCGCCTGAGCAAAGAAGATGAAGATAAAATTGGTGAATCGGAGAGCATTCAGAATCAAAAGTCGATGCTGCTCCAGTACGCCCTGGAGAACGGATTTGATATTTACCAGATCTATTCGGATGAGGATTATTCCGGCATCGACCGGAACCGTCCGGCGTTCAACGCGATGATCGAAGCAGCCAGTGAGCACAAGTTTGACGTGGTTCTGGCCAAGACGCAGTCCCGCTTTACCCGTGACATGGAGCTCGTGGAAAAGTATCTGCACGGAAAGTTCATGGAGTGGGGGATCCGCTTCATTGCGGTGGTAGACCATGTGGATACCAACGATACCGCGAACAAAAAATCCCGCCAGATCAACGGCCTGATCAACGAATGGTATCTGGAAGATCTGTCCACCAATGTCCGCTCCGTGCTTGACCACAAGCGGAAAGAGGGGCTGTTCATCGGCTCTTTTGCACGGTATGGATACTGCAAAGACCCGAATGCAAAAGGAAAACTCATCATCGACCCGGAAGCAGCCGAAGTGGTAAGGCGGATCTTCTCCATGGCGCTTAACGGGATCGGCGCACACAAGATCGCACGCATCCTGAATGACGAAAAAATTCCAAGCCCAACAGCCTATAAGCAGCTGCATGGCATCCATTACCGCAGTGCATTAAAGAATACAAATGCGGCTCTTTGGAGCAGTCCCACCGTATATCAAATATTACATGATCAGCTTTATATCGGAAATATGGTGCAGGGAAAGCATAAAAAGATAAGTTACAAGTCTGAAAAGACGATTTGGCTTCCAAAATCGCAGTGGATCGTTGTAGAAAATACGCATGAAGCGATCATTGAGCGGGAAATGTTTGAAACGGTCCAGAGGATGATGCAGGAGCGCACCCGGAGCGGCGAGAAGGGAATGATCCATCCGCTGGCAAAAAAAGTGGTTTGTGGATGCTGTGGCAGCTGCATGGAGCAAACTGGCCGTCAGCCGAGAGCGGATGGAACACAAAGACGCTATGTTCGCTGCCGGATGCACCAGCGCGCACCGGAAGTGTGCGGCAACAAGACCTGTACCGATATGGACGCGTTGGAGAATGCGGTACTGGAACGTATCCGGGCGTATGCGGCAGACTATTTTGACCCTGAAAAAGTTCCCCTTCCAGAACAGGATGACCCCATCCGGCAGCGAGAGCAGGCCAGGCGCGACGAGCTGAAACGGTTGAAGAGCGAAGCAGACCGTCGGCGGAAGGCGATGCAGGAGTTGTATCTGGATAAGGTGTCAGGTTTAATTGATGCCGTTCAGTTTTCTGAAATGAACCAGACCTTTCTGGAAGAAGTGAAAAAGGCAGAGACCCGGATCGATACATTGGAAACGGAACTGGAACAACCGCAGGAAGAAACCGGTGGAGTCCAGACGCAGAGGCAGCGTGTCCGTGAACTGGCACAGGTTTCGCAGCTGACCCGCGAACTTGTTGTGCTGTTGGTCCATCGGGTCATCGTCAGCCCAAAAGATCCGCTTACCGGAGAGCAAAAGATCACGATCGAATGGAATTTCTGAGTCGGCAGGCAGTTTGGCTGCCCCGCTGGGCTGTTTTCGTCAGCCCAGGTCGGATACACCTCACTGGACGCCACGTTGGCGATATAGCTGCGGAACGAGACGGTGACGTTCCGGGCCGAGGCAGCGGGCTTGCCGAGGTGGACGGTGATGTTCTTCGGGATGATGACCCGGTCCAGCACCCGCGGAACACAGGCGAGGAACGGGTTCGGGCCGCTGCCGCCGTCGCCGGTGAAGAGGCTGTGGGGTGGGATGACGATGGGGACGTTGGGCGTGTCCCGCATCTCTTCGGTGTCGGGTATCATCTCGGGCTGGGCCAGCGTCACCTGGTCGGGAAAGACCTGCACGCCCTGGATGCGGACGGTGCGGTAGCCGGGCTTGGAGGCCACGAGGTCACAGACCGCGTAGGGGGGCTGCGTGGTGTTGTTCTCGTCCAGCGAGAGAGCACAGGCTGGGGTGGTAAGGGTGACATCGTCGGCGTTGCCTTCGGCGTCGGTCAGGCGGGTGGCGGTGAAGCCGTTGCCGCTGACGGTGACGGTCACACCCTCGACAGGGCTGGACTGACGGGCCGCGAAGGCCTGGATGCGCAGAATTCCGGTAGCCATATAAAAACTCTCCTTTGCTTGAAATCAAGATAAGGCTCGGTACAGCCTATTCCACCGGGCGCCCGGGCGTGCATGACAATGCCCGGTGCAAACAAAAAAAGCCGCCCGTAGGCGGCAGGGAATTACAGAAATCAAATTTTCTCTAAAGGCTTCCCCCGGTTGGGGGGAAGCTGTCACCGCAGGTGACTGATGAGGGCGCAAACGAGCAGCAGCTTACGGGAAATTGCCCCTCATCCGGCTGCTCTGGGACGAACTCTAAAAGTTGATTTCCGTGGCAGGGGAGAATAGCTTATTTGGCGTTGTCCTTGGCAAGGGCAGCGTCAATATTTTTTTGCAGGGCGGCAAGGTTTTCTTCCTTGTCGATGCCGCCCAGCAGGGGCTGGCCCACAACGTTGCCGTCCCGGTCAAAAACGTAGGTGGTGGGGAAGGCCATGATGTTCAGCGCAAACTTGCCGGCGTCGCTGCCGGAGGCAAAGTAGATGTTGCGGTAGCTTGCGCCCGTTGCAGCCAGCAGTTTTTTGGCGGCATCAATGCCCTGCTGGTTGCCGTCCAGCGTCTCGGTGTTGATGCCGACAACCTCGCCGCCCTGTGCCTTGACCTTCTCGTTCAGGGCGTTCAGGTCGTCCAGTTCCTCTACGCAGGGCTTGCAGCCGTTGAACCAGAAGTTCACCACCGTAAAGGCGTTGCCCGCAAACAGACTGTTGTCCACCGGGTTGCCCTCTAAATCGCTGCCCTCAAACTGGGGGAAGGCAGTGCCCTGTGCGGCAGCGCCGGAAGCGGCCGCGTCCGCGAGGGCAAGGGTGGCAATCTGCTCCTCGATGGCACGGATTTTTTCTGCATCGGCGGTCAGGGTCTTGTACTCCTCATCCGAGAATTGGTCCTTTGTCTTTTCCACGGAGCTGCGCAGAAAATCGCCGTAGTTCGTGCTGAGGGTGGTCTCAGTCATGTTTTTGTCCATGGAAGCGAACACCTTCTCCCACAGGGCATCGTTTGCGGAAAGGATCTCGTTTTCCTCGGCCAGCAGCTGCTCCTCGGTCTTGGTTTCCGCTGCCGCAGAGGAAGCGGCAGAAGAAGAGGATGCAGAAGATGCAGAGGACGCGCCCTGCCCGCAGGCGGCAAGGCTGAAAGCCAGCGTAAGGCTGAGCAAAAGTGCGGTTACACGGTTGAATTTCATGGTTTTACTCCTTTGTTGTTTCGGTGTTTGATTGGTCTCCCAGCCCGAACTTGTACTGGATGGCGTCCGTGGGGCAGGCTTTCATACACATCCCACAACGGATACATTCGGCGTGGTTGGGGGTCTTGGTAATGTCTACGTCCATCTTACAGGCCCTTGCGCAGGCGCCGCAGGAGACGCATTTGTGGGTGTCTACACGCATCTGGAACAGCGAGACCTTGTTCAGCAGCGCATAAAACGCGCCCAGCGGGCACAGCCACTTGCAGAAGGGGCGGTAGAACACCACGCTGCCCATAATGACTGCCAGCAGAATGCAGGCTTTCCATGTGAACAGCTTGCCCAGCGCGGCGCGGATGCCAGCATTGGTCAGGGAGAGGGGAAGGGCGCCTTCCAGCACGCCCTGTGGGCAGAGATATTTGCAGAAGAAGGGGTCGCCCATGCCCAGCTCGTTGACCGCCAGCAATGGCAGCAGCACCACCATGACCAGCAGCACCGCATACTTTAAATAGCGCAGCGGCTTTAGCTTTTTGGTGGAAAGCTTGGGAGAGGGAATCTTGTGCAAAAGCTCCTGAAACCACCCGAACGGGCAGAGGAAACCGCAGATGAACCGTCCCAGCAGCACCCCGAAAAGGATGAGAATGCCGGTGATGTAGTAGGAAAAGCGGAATTTGGAAGAGCCCACTACCGCCTGAAACGCCCCCACCGGGCAGGCACCGGCAGCGCCCGGGCAGGAATAGCAGTTCAGCCCCGGGACGCAGACGTATTTTCCATTGCCCTGATACAGCGTTCCTTTAGCAAAGTTGGGCAGGTGGATGTTGGTTAAAAGGGTCGCTCCGGCCTGTATAAAGCCCCGGAACCGGGCAAGGGGATTTAATTTTTTCTTATCCAATGCCCACACACTCCATACACAGCCGGATGGCTTTTGAAAATACGGTGTCTGCCTCGCCCCGCCATACGCCGAACAGCAGCATCAGTACCCCGGCGGCAAGCAAAAGCAGCTGCGCCTGTTTTTTTGTCATGAACATCATAGCCTCCTGTTGTTTGATGGCACCAGTATACACTATCCGGGATAAAATTTCTGCTAAGGTGTATCTGAAAACAAAGAAAATGACGAATATTTCGCAAGCACAAGCGGGATTTAAGGCAAATAGCCGCAGGAATCCTTTGTGGATTTCAAGGCTGTTTAACGCAAAATCCAGCTGTGCTTGTAGAAATAGACTAAATTTTCGACTTTTCAGATACACCCTAGGAAAATCTTAACACGAATCTTAACACCGTCTGCTATAATCTGTTATAATGAAGAAAAACGCAAGAAATGGATTTTTTACGGGAAGGGTGGAAAACAAAATGCGCCTTTTGGTGGTAGAGGATGAGCACTCCCTGCGGGAGGACATTGCCCGGAAGCTGCGGCTGTCCGGGTACGAGGTGGACGCCTGTGCAGACGGCGAAGCCGCATTGGAAGCGCTGACGGCAGAGCGGTACGACCTTGTACTGCTGGACCTCAATCTGCCCAAGGTGGACGGGATGCAGGTGTTGCGCAGCTTACGGCAGCACGACCTTGAGACCTGTGTGCTGATCTTATCAGCGCGCAGTGAAATTTCAGATAAGGTGGAGGGGCTGGATGCCGGGGCGAACGATTATCTTTCCAAGCCATTCCACCTTGCAGAATTGGAAGCCCGGGTGCGCAGCCTGACCCGGCGCAAGTTCATCCAGCAGGACGTCTGCCTGTGCTGCGGGCGGCTCAGCTTCAACACCCGCAGCCGCGTTGCCACGGTGGATGGTCAGACCCTTGCCCTGACGCGGAAGGAGAGCGGCGTACTGGAATATCTGCTGCTGCATCAGGGACGCCCGGTCAGTCAGGAAGAGCTGATTGAGCACGTCTGGGACGGAAGCGTGGACAGCTTCAGCAACTCCATCCGGGTACATATCTCTGCCCTGCGCAAAAAGCTGCGGGCGGTGCTGGGCTACGACCCCATCCGCAACCGCATCGGGGAAGGCTACGAGATCGGAGGAGAGGTACAATGAAACGGTTGTCCCTGCAATGGCGCATCACCCTGCTGACGGCGCTGCTCATCGCCTGTGCCTGCGTGTGCATGAACCTGCTTTTATACCGCACCGGTGCAACCGGCATGGATGCCCTCAACGGCTTTATGATGCAGTATCAGCCCGGCAGTGAGGATTCCTTGACCATCGAGATCCCGCAGGAGGAAATGTCCAGCCTGCTGGCGCATTTTTCACAGGAAGTCTACGATGCAAAGGTGGTTTTTGGCCGCAAGGGCTGGTGCATCACTGCTGTGGTCACCATCCTCAGCGCGGCCATCGCTTATTTTGTCAGCGGCAGAGCTCTGAAACCGTTGCAGCAGCTTGCGCAGCAGGCGCAGCGGGTCGATCAGGACAGCATTGCTACCGTCCGTCTGGACGAAGATACCGTGCAGGAATTCGGGCAGTTGAGCCGGTCGGTAAACCGGATGCTGGATGGCCTGGCACAGTCCTTTGAATTACAACGGCAGTTTGCGGGCAACGCAGCCCACGAGCTGCGCACCCCGCTGGCTATTTTGCAGACGAAGCTGGAACTGTTTGCAGAGGAGCACCCAGCCATGGATGCCGAGACTGCCGGGCTGGTCAGCTCTCTGCGGGAGCAACTGGATCGCCTGACCGCCCTTGTGCGCACTTTATTAGAGATGAGCAATCTGCAATCGATCTCCCGTACTGACCAGATCGCCCTTGCACCGCTGGTGGAGGAAATTTTGACCGACCTGACCCCCCTTGCCCAGAAAAACAATATCTCCTTGCAGCAGGACTGCGCGGAACTGGGCATGGTGGGCAGTGATGCGCTGATCTACCGACTGGTGTTCAATCTGGTGGAAAACGGTATCAAGTATAACCGCCTCGACGGTGCGGTGCGCGTCACTCTGCGGCGGGAAAAGCAAACTGCCGTGCTGCGCGTTGCGGATACCGGCCCGGGCATCCCCGCAGACTGCCGGGAGAGCATCTTCCAGCCCTTTTTCCGGGTGGATAAGTCCCGCAGCCGGGAGATGGGCGGCGTGGGGCTTGGCCTTGCCCTTGTGCGGGAGATCGCCGTACTGCACGGCGGCAGTGTGACTGTGGAGAGCAGCAGCGAAAACGGCACTACCTTTGTCGTCACCCTGCCGCTGGCACAGCCCTGTTGAAGCAAGCAGAGCATGGAAATCGTGCTTCCGAATAAAGGCTTCCCCCGGTCGGGGGAAATCTGTCCCCAAGGGGTGAAGGCTTTTGCCCAGTGACGATTTGTGCAAGCATGGGAAGGGGGCTTTATTTTTGGCACACGGGGGAGTATACTGGAAACAGCAGGTCCCGGAAAATAAGAAGGACAAAGGAGATACTGAAAATGCAGGCGACCATTCAAAACGAATTTCTGAGCCTTACGGTGGACACGCACGGTGCCGAGGCCGTCAGCCTGAAGAACGCGGCGGGGGAGGAACTGCTCTGGCAGGCCGACCCGGCGGTCTGGAAGCGCCACGCGCCCATCCTCTTCCCGTGGACGGGCAAGCTTAAAGACGGCAGCTTCACCCATGGCGGCAAGACCTACAAGGGCGGCCAGCACGGTTTTGCCCGGGACGTGGAGCACACCCTGCTGAAAGCGGAGGGCGACACCATCCGGCTGGAGCTGCGCCCGGATGAGGCCATGAAGGCGGAGAAGTTCCCCTTCGACTTCGTGCTCACCAGCACCTTCCGGCTGGACGGAAAGACCCTTCACCACACCCTCACCGTCTCGAACCCCGGTGCCGAAGAGCTGCGGTTCGGCATCGGCTACCACCCGGCCTTTCAGGTGCCGTTCGATGACAGCCACACCGTCGAGGACTACGAGTTCCGCTTCGACCAGCCCGAGAGCCCGGTCATCCTCGACGCCAGCGGGGGCGGTCTGCTGACGGGCAAATGCTACTACCAGTGGAAGAACCAGCAGGCTATCCAGCTGACCAACGACCTCTTCGACAACGACAGCTTCTGCATGGCGGGCCTGCGCACCAGGACGCTGGGCATCTACGAGAAGGACACGGGCCGCAGCATCGTCTGCGATGTGGCCGGCTTCCCCTATACCCTCATCTGGTCGGCCCTGTCGAAGCCCCTGCGCTTCGTCTGCATCGAGCCGTGGAACTCGCTGCCTGCCTCGGTGGACGATCCGCAGGAGTGGGAGCAGCGTGCTGCTGCGGCCTGCCTCGCCCCGGGCGGGGAGTGGAGCACGACCCTCAGCACGACATTTGAGCGCTAAAAATTAAAGAGAAGGAGTAGGCATGAGCGACAAAATCAAAGAAAAAGCAACAGAGATGGTTGACAAATTTGTTGATACCGGAATAGATACGACAACTACATGGGGGAATAATTACATTAAAGAAAATCTTCCGAAAGCATTAGATAAAATGGCGACGGGATTCATAGGGTGCATATTAGCACTCAAAGAAAAGGATGATTCGCAATTTGAGAAAGCTCTTAACGAACTTTGCCAAAAAACGCTTGCAGTTGGAATTGAGATAGGAGAGGATAATAAAGAACGGTCATTAACAAAAGCAATGGCAGATGAGGGATTAAATCAAGAACAAATTGATCGTATTAGTAGAAATTCTGCGCAGTACCTTGTACCGACAGACGGGCTTTTTGAGATGGAAAAGAAGCCTACATAAAGGATAAAGATTCTTCGGATAATATAAAACCCCCCTTGCCTTGAACCGGTGGTGTAGGCAAGGGGGGATTTTTCTTAGGAAATTACAGAGCCTTGATGGCGGTCTTGATGCGCTCGGCAGCAACTTTGGTCTTCTCGGCGTCACCGAAAGCGGTCAGGCGGAAGTAGCCCTCGCCGCACTCGCCGAAGCCCACGCCCGGGGTGCCGACGACGCCGCAGTTCTCCAGCAGCCAGTCGAAGAACTCCCAGCTCTTCATGCTGCCGGGGCAGCGCAGCCAGATGTAGGGGCTGTTCTTGCCGCCGCAGTACCACACGCCGCACTCGTCCAGAGCGTCGGCGATGACCTTGGCGTTCTTGCGGTAGTAGTCGAGGTTGTGCTGGATCTCAGCCATACCGCTCTCAGTAAAGACGGCGGCAGCGCCGCGCTGCACGACATAAGGCACACCGTTGAACTTGGTGGTCTGGCGGCGCAGCCAGAGCTTGTTGATGTTCATGCCGTCACGTTCCAGATCTTTCGGCACGACGGTGTAGCCGCAGCGGGTGCCGGTGAAGCCTGCGATCTTGGAGAAGGAGCAGATCTCGATGGCGCACTCGCGGGCGCCCTCGATCTCGAAGATGCTGCGGGCCAGCTCGCCGTCGGAGATGAAGCACTCGTAAGCGGCGTCGTAGAGGATAATAGCGTTGTTCTTTCTGGCGTACTCCACCCATGCCTTGAGCTGGTCGCGGGTGTAGGCAGCGCCGGTGGGGTTGTTGGGGCTGCAGATGTAGATGATGTCAGCCTTCACGCTGTCGTCGGGCATCCCGAGGAAACCGTTCTCCTGACTGGTGCGGCCATAGATGATCTTGCGGCCATCGGTGACGTTGTCGTCCACATAGGTGGGGTAGACGGGGTCCGGAACGAGGACGGTGTTGTCCACGTCGAACAGGCCCAGCACATTGGCAAGGTCGCTCTTTGCACCGTCGGAGATGAAGATCTCGTCCTCGTCCAGCTTGGTGCCGCGGCCTGCGTAGTAGCCCTGAATGGCCTGCTTGAGGAAGGGGTAGCCCTGCTCGGGGCCGTAGCCGTGGAAGCCTTCCTTGGTACCCATCTCGGTGACGGCGTCATGCATGGCGTCCACGACGCACTTGGCCAGAGGCTGGGTCACATCGCCGATGCCCAGACGGATGATCTCCTTCTCAGGGTGTGCCTCCTGATAGGCGGCGACCTTGTGGGCAATGTCCACAAAGAGGTAGCTGGCCTTCAGCTCATTGTAATGTTTGTTCATTTTCATGATACTTTCCCTCAATTCTTTCTTTATAAGTGGCTTGCCCTCTCAGGCCGCTCCGCGTCCGGCTCCCTCAGAGGAAAAGCCAAAAACATAACGGAGAGGGCAGGGATGCTTAAACTTCAGTGACGCCTTCGTATACGGTGACCGCGCTGCCGGTCATCAGCAGCTTTCTGCCCGGCAGCACCCGGATGATGAGCTCACCGCCGCGCAGCTGGACGTGGACGTCCTCCCCGGCGGGGCAGACGCCCAGCTCAGTCAGCGCCGCCACGGCGGCACAGGTGCCGGTGCCGCAGGCCCAGGTCTCGCCGCTGCCCCGCTCCCACACCCGCATTTTCAGGTGGGTGGAGTCCACCACCTGCACGAACTCGGTGTTGACCCGCTCCGGGAAGTTCGGGTGCTTCTCGAACGCCGGGCCGATGTCCTCGAGCTTGAGGCAGTCCACATCGTCCACGGCGGTGACGCAGTGGGGGTTGCCCACGCTGATGCAGGTGACGCGCCAGGTCCTGTCCTCTACGGTGAGGGGGCAGTCCACCAGCGGGCCTTCGCCCATATTCACGGCGGGCAGAGCCGCCGCCATGGCAGAGTATCCGCCCATCTCCACCTGCCAGAGCTGGCGGCCCTTGCGGGTGATGGTCTTTGTGCCGCTGTTGGTGTCCACGACGAGCGTCTCTTTGGCGACGCCGTGGGTGTAGAGCCACTCAGCCACGCAGCGTACGCCGTTGCCGCACATCTGGGCCTCGCTGCCGTCGGCGTTGAAGATGCGCATCCGTCCGTCTGCGCCGGCCGTCACCGGGGCGCAGATGCAGATGATGCCGTCCGCGCCGATGGAAAAGTGGCGGCGGGAGAGGTCCTGCGAAAGGGCTGCGATGTTCTCCGGCACACCGCTTTCGCGGCAGTCGAGATAGATATAATCGTTGGCACAGCCCTGCATTTTGGTGAATGAAAGCTTCATAATACTCCTTCCGTCATCGCTTTCTTGTTTTGCAGAGCCTGCCCTTCTCGTGAAAGCCTCTCCCCTTGGGAGAGGTGTCTGCAAAGCAGACGGAGAGGGCAAGGATGCTGACGAGAAAGCGAACACACAGCGATAATTTCGCTCTGACAAAGGGGGTGCTTATCGCTGTGCGGCGGCTCTTTTGCCGCGGGCTTGCCCTCTCAGTCACCTGCGGTGACAGCTCTCCCAAAGGGAGAGCCCAAAAGGGCTATTATTACTATAAGTACGAACAGCCTTTCTGTCAAGCAGAAAAGGGCTGGCAGAAAGATTTTGAACGGAATTTTTGCCCGGAAAACCATGCCGGATGCAAAACGGGGCTTGACAATAAGCATATCATGGGATATAAAGAAAGAGAGCGTTCTGCGCAGGGAGACAGTCTGCCCGCCAAAGGGGAGGAGGGAAAGGCTGCCATGGTCTGCGCAGCGTGAAGATGCGAAATTAAAGCAAAAGGAGACCGCTATCATGGATACGTTTGAGAAGATCCGCGCACTGCTGGCAGAACAGCTGGACATCGACCCCGCTAAGATCACGATGGACAGTGACATTATGGGCGATTTTGAGGCCGACAGCCTCGACATCGTGGATATGGTGATGACGCTGGAGGATGAGTTTGGCATCGAGGTGCCGGACGACGCCATCGAGAACCTGCGCACGGTGGGTGATGTGGTGAAGTTTGTGGACAGCCACAAGGGCTGAGCGACCAACAAGCAAAAAAGCCCCGCATCCGCGCCTCTGCACACGGCAGAGTAGGCGGCGGGGCTTTATATATGGGTTCGTGCGGAACGATGAGCGTTTGGCGCACGGCCTTGGGAGGATAAGATTAAAATGGCAAAAGACAACAAAAAGCTCGTACAGGCGATCACCAGTCAGGAGGAGAACTTCGCACAGTGGTATACCGACATCTGCGTCAAGGCAGAGCTGGTCGAGTATTCCAGCGTGAAGGGTTTCATCATCCTGCGCCCCTATGGTCAGGCGATCTGGGAGCTCATCCAGAAGGATATGGATGCCCGCTTCAAGGCCACCGGCCATGAGAACGTGGCAATGCCCGTGCTGA
>OLKG01000119.1_pt1 | contig 85369 bp, 81 predicted proteins | sample 1603371 | NCBI WGS metagenome assembly OLKG01 (sample SAMN04168657, study PRJEB22393) | human gut metagenome | biome: human gut microbiome; feature: stool | host: Homo sapiens | collected 2014-03-20 | reverse complement strand
GAGCGTCAGATTCCGGTTCTGAAGGTCGTGCGTTTGAATCGCACCGGGGTCACATGGATATCCCTTGATAATCAGTAGATTATTGAGGGATTTTTGCATTTAGTGGTGTTGTTGTTAAGCGCTGATAGTGTTACATATTGCATAAAAAATAAGAATTAGTTATTAAAATAAGGTAAAGCGGCAAGTTATTTCGATAATTGTATGTTCTGTAGTGAAGAAATAGTGGAATGTGAATTATAGAGAGTGGTTATTGTAAAATTCGGATAAAACGTTTTATTCGGATCATTCAATATCTATGAGTTTACGTTTGGTTATATTGATTTTGAGAAATAATTTTGTATGGCAACAGTAAAAGTAAAATTCCGTGCATCTTCCGTCGCTACGAAAGAAGGTACACTTTTCTATCAAGTGATTCATAAGCGTATAGTAAGACAAATACATACCGGATACAAGTTGTTTCCTGCGGAATGGGACGCGGTACATTCGGAGGTTGTCCTGTCTTCGGTAACCAGTGAAAGTCGGAGAGATTACTTGCTTTCTTTGAAAAATTCTCTGTTGGAGGATAGTGTAAGGCTGAAGAATATTATTACCCGTCTTGAGCGTTCAGGCATTGCTTATACTTCAGATAGTTTGGTGGAACTTTATTGTGCATCCACAGAGCATAGTGGTTTCATATCCTTTACTCTTCATCTTATCAAGGAGTTAAATCAAATTGGTAAACACCGTACCGCTGAAACTTATATGACTACATTAAACAGCTTCGTACGTTTCCGGAAAGGGAAAGATGTCTTGCTGGAAGAAGTTGATTCCAGTTTGATGATGAAATATGAGAGTTATTTGAAGTCTACCGGTATTTGTCCGAATACCACCTCTTATTATATGCGGAATCTTCGGGCTATTTATAATCGTGCTGTGGAGAAGGGCTTGACGGTTCAGCGAAGTCCTTTTAAATATGTTTATACAGGGATAGACAAGACGGTCAAACGTGCTATTCCGTTAGAGGAGATTCGCCGTTTAAAGGAACTTGATCTGACAAAGAGTCCTTCTCTGGCTTATGCGAGAGATATTTTCATGTTTTCATTTTATACCCGTGGTATGTCATTCATTGATATGGCTTTTTTGAGAAAGAAAGATTTGCAGAACGGAATTCTGTCTTATCGCCGGCAGAAGACGGGGCAACAATTATTTATCAAATGGGAGAAGCCAATGCAAGAAATAATTGACAGGTATGATACTCAGGGGAGCCCTTACCTGCTACCTATTATACGAGATATGGAGGTAGACGGAAGGAAACAGTACAAGAAAACTGCCCATTTGGTGAATCACAAACTGAAAAAACTTGGGATGCGGTTGGGGTTATCTATACCTTTAACTACGTATGTTGCCCGCCATGCCTGGGCTAGCATTGCCAAGAGTAAAAATATTTCCTTGTCTGTTATCAGTGAAGCTATGGGACACGACTCGGAGAACACTACCCGCATTTATCTCGCCTCATTGGATACTTCTTTGGTAGATAAGGCAAATAGTCTTATTCTTAAATCATTGTAGAGATAAGATAATCTACCATATAGCCATGAAACTGTAAATCGGAAATATGTATCAAAGGATATGTATGATTTACTGTTACTTTTTTTGCACATTAAAACTTTCCTAAAGTAAGGATATAACAAAGTAAAACAGGATCCGGATACGATTTAATAGTCATTATACATCATTCTTAATTCTATAATGATATCGTGCTGGTTATTAAAGAGAAACTACAAGAAGGGATAATATTGATATAAACTAAATTTGCTTAGCAAAATATAGTTCTCTCTATAAGATAAATAACAGGGTGTAAGTTTTAATTTAACAGCTTATATATCAGATAATTATAATCATTATATAATTAATGATAATTAAACATTTGTTAAGTAAATCCTTCTCTAGAAGAAGCAATTACCCAAAATTACATCTGTTTTATGCTGTTATTTCCAATAAATTACGTACCTTTGTGCCCGTTAGTATTTCTCTTATAGAGAGAAATAAGAAGTAAGGTTGTAAATAGACCTTGAATGCATCTTGTATGGTGAAGATGAAACAGTCTGATAATAACGGGGAGGAATCTCTTATTTTTGTAGAATTTGATTGTAACTGCTTGATATATAGTTCTATATATGATCGGGCAGGACTAGAATAATTGTCTTGAGGTTTTATGGCGCTTCTGAAGAATGAACAACGGATGCATTGGTATGTAATGCGTGACCTCAAACGTCCCAATGCTAAATTGCCTGCTTATAAGCAGCTCAGTGATGAACATCTAGAAGTATTTACTCCTATGCAATGGCGGTTAAAGTTGAAAAATGGCAAACGAATCCGTGAAGAAGTACCGTTTATGCAGGACCTGCTTTTTATCCACGATACAAGAGAAGTTCTAGATCTGTTTGTTCGTAAAATACCGACCCTTCAATATCGTTACCAGAAAGGTGGCGGTTATTGTCAGCCTATGATGGTTGCCGATTTGGATATGGAGCGTTTTATACGTGCTGTCCGAGGTTCGGAAAATCCTAAATATTATTTACCTGAAGAGATAAGCGATACAATGTATGGTCGTATGATCCGTATTATTGGAGGTCCTTTTGAAGGTTATGAAGGTCGTCTGCTTACTACCCGTGGCTCTAAAGTCAAACGTCTTCTTGTCGAACTGCCTAATTTCTTTTCGGTGGGTGTAGAAGTAAATCCTGATTTGATAGAAATAATATAATTATGTACGATTATATACTATTATTCTAGTTGTTTATAATCAGCGTTGTAAGAATATATGATAATTAATTGGGGGATTTAAATTATGAAACACGCATTTGACCGTTTTATTCATTATTTACAGAAAAACTACTTTAGCTATTGGGTTGTATTGGGAATCGATACATTCATAGCTTTACTGTGTACTTGGGTGTCATTTATTGGCATTCATTATACTACGGAAACTTCCAAAGAAATAGTTTCACTTTTCCATATCTTGGCGGTTTCAGTTATATCGAGTGTTTTGGGGGCTACTCTATTTCATACTTATCGTAATACGATTCGTTTTTCCCAGTTGAAGGAATTATGGAGGTTGGCGGGAAGTGTGCTCATAAAGGCTGTCTGCATAGCCATTGTCATTTGGTTTCTCCTGCCACAGACGGGATTACATAACAGTCAGAAAATAATTTTTGTACTGTTTGATGCTATGCTTACTTTTATTGTCATGGTTGGGTTTCGTATACAGTTGATTATTGTTTATGAATTCTTGCTGAATGTACTGAATAAAAAGAATATGCGTATTCTGATTTATGGCATTGATGATAAGAGTGTGGCATTGAAAGTCCGGTTACTGAACAGTTCTCATTATAAAGTTGTAGGCTTTTGTATTTACGGAACAGGTAATTCTATTCGGCGTGTGGCTGATCTTCCTGTTTATTCTTTTAAAGATGAAGAGTGCTTCAATAAACTGATTCGTAAGAAATGTATCGGAGGCATCTTGTTTGCCCGCTATGAGAATACCCGTGAAGAGGAAGGACGTTTGCTTCAGTATTGTAAAAGAAACGGGTTGAAAACATTGATAGCTCCGAGTATTAGTGAGGCTGACGAAAACGGAAGTTTCCACCAGTGGGTACGTCCTATCAAGATTGAGGATTTGCTGGGTCGCTCAGAAATTCATATTAATATGGAGGAGGTGATGACAGAGTTTTGTGGCAAGGTTGTGTTGGTGACAGGAGCTGCCGGTAGTATTGGTAGCGAGCTTTGCCGGCAATTGGCTCAGATGAATATCAAGAAACTGATCATGTTTGACTCTGCCGAGTCACCTCTGCATAATGTCCGTCTGGAATTTGAGAAGAATTATCCCGGTCTTGATTTTGTTCCTGTCATTGGAGATGTCCGCGTGAAAGAGCGTCTTCGTATGGTGTTCGATATCTATCACCCTCAGGTAATCTTCCATGCTGCTGCTTATAAGCATGTTCCGTTAATGGAGGAAAATCCCTGTGAAGCTGTGCTGGTCAATGTGGTCGGTTCGCGTCAGGTTGCTGATATGGCTGTAGAATACGGAGCTGAGAAAATGATCATGGTTTCTACCGATAAGGCGGTGAATCCGACCAATGTAATGGGATGCTCGAAACGTCTGGCAGAAATCTATGTACAGAGTCTGGGATGTGCTATTCGTGAGGGAAAAGTGAAAGGTCATACCAAATTTATCACTACCCGCTTTGGAAATGTCTTGGGTAGTAACGGCTCTGTAATTCCCCGTTTTAAGGAACAAATCGAGAATGGTGGTCCTGTCACAGTGACTCATCCCGATATCATCCGTTTCTTTATGACTATTCCCGAAGCTTGTCGCCTGGTAATGGAGGCCGCTACTATGGGTGAGGGCAATGAGATTTTTGTCTTTGAGATGGGCAAGGCTGTGAAGATTGTTGATTTGGCTACCCGTATGATCGAACTTGCCGGTTATCGTCCGGGTGAAGATATTGAGATAGAGTTTACGGGTTTGCGTCCGGGTGAGAAGCTTTATGAAGAAGTCCTGAGTGATAAGGAGAATACGATCCCTACCGAGAATAAGAAGATAATGATAGCGAAGGTACGTCACTATGAATATACTGATATCCTTGATACTTATACAGAATTTGAGAAGCTATCTCGTTCTGTGCAGATTGTGGATACAGTGAGGTTAATGAAGAAAGTGGTACCTGAGTTTAAATCCAAGAACTCACCGAGATTTGAAGTCTTGGATAAATAACCAAAATAATCTATAACACTAACATAAATCAACAATGGATACAAAAGAATTGAAGATTGCTGTTGCAGGTACCGGATATGTTGGTCTTAGCATAGCAACGCTTTTGTCGCAACACCATCAGGTGACGGCAGTCGATGTGATTCCCGAGAAAGTAGATATGCTTAACCGTAAACAGTCACCTATTCAGGATGAGTATATAGAGAAATATTTGTCCGAAAAGGCATTGAACCTAACGGCTACACTTGACGGTGCCAAAGCCTACAGTGATGCAGATTTTGTGGTTATAGCAGCTCCTACTAACTATGATCCGGTGAAGAACTATTTCGATACTCATCATATAGAGGATGTCATTGACCTGGTGTTAAGTGTCAATCCTGATGCTGTAATGGTAATCAAGTCTACTATTCCTGTAGGATATTGTCGGGGACTTTATTTGAAGTATGCCCGTAAGGGAGTCAGGAAGCTTAACTTGCTTTTTTCTCCGGAGTTTCTTCGTGAGAGTATGGCTCTTTACGATAATTTATATCCAAGTCGTATCATTGTTGGTTATCCAAAGTTGATTGACAGCGAGCAGTTCGACGAGGAAAACGAAGCTATTAAGGTCATTGCGGATATTCCTGCCTTAGAGAAGGCTGCACATACTTTTGCCGCATTGCTTCAGGAAGGTGCAATCAAGGAAGATATTCCTACACTTTTTATGGGTATAAAGGAGGCAGAAGCAGTTAAGCTGTTTGCTAATACCTATCTTGCATTGCGTGTCAGTTATTTTAATGAACTTGATACTTATGCCGAGATGAAAGGGCTGGATTCTCAGTCAATCATACAGGGTGTTGGTTTGGATCCTCGTATTGGCATACACTATAATAATCCATCCTTTGGTTATGGTGGTTATTGTTTGCCTAAAGATACGAAACAACTGTTAGCCAATTACCAGGATGTACCTCAGAACATGATGAGTGCTATTGTCGAAAGTAACCGTACAAGAAAAGACTTCATAGCAGATCAAGTGCTGCGTAAAGCGGGGTATTATACCGCCTCCTGTTCATGGGATGCTCAGAAAGAGCAAAAAATAACCATTGGTGTATATCGTTTGACCATGAAGTCCAACTCTGACAATTTCCGTCAAAGTGCCATTCAAGGGATTATGAAGCGTATCAAGGCGAAGGGTGCTAGTATTGTGATTTTCGAGCCTACTATGCAAGATGGTGAAACATTCTTTGGAAGTCAAGTGATCAATAATCTGATTAAGTTCAAGGAAGTAAGTCAAGCCATCATCGCCAATCGTTACGATGCTTGTCTGGATGATGTGAAAGATAAAGTATATACTCGTGATATTTTCCAAAGAGATTAACTTTATGGTAACATACAATGTTAGTTTAGAGAATAAAGTGGTTTTGGTAACCGGTGCAGCCGGTTTTATTGGAGCCAATTTGGTGAAACGTTTGCTGAATGAGTTTAATAGCGTGAAAGTCATCGGCATTGATAGTATTACCGAATACTATGATGTACGTTTAAAATACGAACGCTTACAAGAATTGTCTGCTTACGGTGACAGATTTGTTTTCATTAAAGACAGCATTGCTAAAAAGGAGATCGTTGAGTCTATTTTCACTAACTACCATCCGCAGGTAGTAGTGAACCTTGCTGCACAAGCTGGTGTACGCTATAGCATCACTAACCCTGATGCCTATATTGAAAGCAACCTTATTGGATTTTATAATATCTTAGAAGCCTGTCGTCATCATAGCGTAGAGCATTTAGTATATGCTTCTTCCAGTAGTGTATACGGAAGTAATAAGAAAGTGCCTTATAGTACTGATGATAAGGTTGACAATCCTGTATCACTCTATGCTGCTACTAAAAAGAGCAATGAGTTAATGGCACACGCTTACTCTAAACTCTATAATATCTCATCAACCGGCCTCCGTTTCTTTACTGTCTATGGTCCTTGCGGTCGTCCCGATATGGCTTACTTTAGCTTTGCCAACAAACTTTTGAAGGGTGAGACCATTCAGATTTTCAACTACGGTAATTGTAAACGTGACTTTACTTATATAGACGATGTTGTGGAAGGCATGGTTCGTATTATTCAGCATACACCTGAAAAACGGAATGGTGAAGACGGACTTCCGGTTCCACCGTATAAGGTATATAACATTGGTAATAACTCACCTGAAAATCTTTTTGATTTCGTGACTATCCTTCAGGAGGAACTCATAGCAGCTAATGTATTACCAAGTGATTATAACTTTAACAAGCATAAAGAATTGGTTGCCATGCAGCCTGGAGATGTACCGGTCACATTTGCTGATACCCGACCACTTGAAGATGACTTTGGCTTTAAACCGGGCACATCTTTACAAATCGGACTTCGTAGATTTGTCGAATGGTACGCAAAGTATTACAGACAATGATAACATTTATATCATGTTAAAATCAGAGGAACGTACACAAAAAGTGCTTCTTTTGAAACTGAATACGGAGGAGCAAGCCTGTCGTGCGGCTGAAAAGAAGGTGCATGACGCATAACTTTGTATTTTCTCCTTGCAGGAACATAGTACTGCACTGGAATCGAGTCTGAACGAAAGGATAAATGAAATGAATGTTTGATAAAGCAGCTTGTGGCGATAATGACAGGTAAATAGTAACGTCTCTCTTCCAGGTTCCTTAAAAGAAGCCTTTATCGGAACTCTCGGTGCCGAGGTTGAAGTACAAAAGCAGGAATTTATTGCATTCTTTGATAAGGAAAAACAAGAAATGTAGGAAACTTTTGTTCGTCAACTTGCTGCTAGAGATAATGAGATAGCTCGTTTAAAAGATTATGACAGTGGTGGAAATGATACTCCTAGTACAACTTTGTCCAAAGGAGTGACCCCGCAGTCCCGACGAGCTTGAATCTCGACAAACAGGCTAAACAGCAGAAAAACCGGATTTGGTATGCGGACTATGGTCAGTATACTTGATGCTTGGTACAAACTTTCTGCCATGGGGTTCTTGGGGCATATGCTTTGTAGTTTCTATTGGATTAATGTTTCTCATTAGGAGGACAAAATTCGGTAAAAGATACATCTAGCAGAGACAACAGCAATTAATTAAAAAGTAAAAACAGTACCAGAAACAACTATGAATAAGATATTTACTAAAGAGAATAAGAACAGGCTTAAGATTAAACTTAGAAAAAAACTGAATCCCTATCTGGCACCTTTCAGAAGGCAACTGGAAGGAGTAAATAGCCCTTTTACAATTATATCTAATAACTGCTGGGGCGGATTGGTATATCAGTACTATGGCTTTAGTTATGATACTCCTACTGTTGGCATGTATTTTTTTGCAGAGGATTATGTCAAGTTTGTCAGTAATCTGAAGCACTACCTTGAGATTGATATTCAGTTCATTTCATATGAGCAATCTAAGTATAAAGAAACACTCATCAAAAAGGAGCAGACTCAGAAAATAATAGGAGCTCTTGATGATGTTGAGATTGTCTTTCTGCATTATCATTCAATTGAAGAGGCCAGAGAAAAATGGAACAGAAGGAAAGCCCGTATTCATTGGGATAACTTGTTCTTGAAGTTCTCAGAAATGAATCAATGTAAGTTTGAGCATATGAGGGCGTTTGATGATCTGCCATTCGAGAATAAACTCATTCTTGTATCACAAGATTATGGTCTGAAGTCGCAAGTAATTGTTAAGGAATTCACAAGAGAACACGAGGTATATGATGATACCACAAGTTTTAGAGAAGGAATATCATTAAGCCGATGGCTAACAAAGAAACCATTAAAGCGATAGGTTCCATGATTATCATTGTTACGTTGCATTAATTATAATAATGACAAGAAATATTGATGCACAAGTAAAGAACGCGACCAAATGGTCTGCAATTACTGAGATTACAGCAAAGCTTGTAACTCCGGTAACGAGTATGGTGTTAGCGAGACTCCTCACTCCTGAGGCTTATGGTATCATTGCTACGCTAAGTATGATAATTGTCTTTGCTGAGATCTTTACTGATGCAGGTTTCCAGAAGTATATCATACAACATGAGTTCAAGAATGACGAGGAAAAAGATCAGAGTATTAATGTAGCATTTTGGAGTAATCTTATACTTTCTGTATTCCTTTGGATTGTCATTGCACTTTTTTCAAAGCCATTGATGAGGCTTGTGGGCAATCCTGGATATGAGATTCCGTTGATTGTTGTCTGCATATCTATCCCTTTAGCTGCTTTCTCAAGTATTCAGATGGCAGTATACAAAAGGGATTTTGAATATAAGACACTTTTCAAGATTCGCATCATCGGTATTTTGGTTCCATTGTTTGTGACTATGCCATGTGCTTTTATCCTAAGGGACTATTGGGCTCTTTTGATCGGAACTATCGCTTCGAATCTTATCAATGCTTTCGTACTCACCATTTATTCAAAATGGAAACCTAGGCTTTACTATTCGTGGAGCCAGTTTAAGGAGATGTTTTCTTTCACATTTTGGTCAATGTTAGAAGCCATATCAAATTGGTTGGTAACATACTTTGATGTATTTGTGATAGGAACTATTCTCAGCCAGTATTACCTTGGACTTTATAAAACCGGTTCAGGCTTAGTTACACAGGTGTTTTCTTTAGTGACCGCAACAACATCCAATATATTGTTTGCATCACTATCTCGTTCGCAGAATAATTCTGAGGAGTTCAAAAAACTCTTTTTAAAATTCCAAAAGTTAGTAGGGATTTTGGTTATTCCTCTTGGTTTTGGTTTCTTTTGCTATGGTGATTTATTCACAGATATCACAATGGGTGATCAATGGGCAGAAGCATCAAATCTTGTTGGGTTATGGGGCTTGACAAGTGCATATATGATTATTTTGAATCATTACTGTGGGATATCTTATCGAGCACTTGGAAAACCGAAATTGTCTACATTGTCTGAGTGGTTACATATTCTGTTTCTTTGGCCTGCAGTAGTAATAGCTGCACATCATGGATTCGAGAGCTTATATATCACACGGTCATTGATACGTCTTCAGCACATAGTTGTTGATTTATTCTTGATGCAGTTTATAATACACTTCCCAGTGAAGCAAATGGTATTTAATATTCTGCCAGCTACTTTTGCAGCAATTATCATGACATTATTTGTTTTGTGTCTTAATCTGAATCAAGGCTCAATGCTATTCCAAATATCAATGGTGGTGGTCTGTATAATAGTATACTTTTGTGCACTATGTATTTTTAAGAAGGAAAGAGAAATAGTGCTTGATACAATTCAAAAAGGTCTATTCAAATTCAAAAGGAAATAGTTTTTTTATGATAGCGTGGTTTAAGTGGTTATATGCATTGCTTATTGCAGATGTATTTCTAATTGGTCAGATTCCAATAGTCGGTGGTATCAACTTATTTCAGGTGACTGCTATCTTAATGCTATTGACATATTTCTCAATGGAGAAGAAATTATTAGTAGATAAGTGGTTAATATTGTATGGACTTTTTGTTTTTTGTTTTTTTATTTCAGCAGTATTGACCGGATATGAATCAGGTTTTTTTAAGTTTGTTAGATCACAGTTAATAGGATGCTACACACTATATCTTGCAACATATGTACTTATTAAAAGAAATATTAGTTGGAATTATTTGCTCTATCCATTAGTGATAATTGGAGTTGTTGATACTATTGCTACTCTTTGTCAAGCAAATGGAATTCCCGTGCAAAATCCTTTATTAAATTACTTTGTGATTGATGTCGAGCAAGAAGAACTATTGTCTTCCAATTTAAATATTCTAGGTCTATCTGTTAGCGGTTTATATGCTAATCCGGTGTTTAATGGCCATAATTTGTTGGTTTTTTGTATAGCCTCGTTATTTCTTCTTTTTAAAGATGATAAGAGACTTCAGTATTTAGGGATAATTGCTTCTACTATAATTCTTGTAGGATTGTTCTTCTGTCAACAACGGGGAGCTTTCTTTATTTCTATAGCCATCTGGATGTTTATGGTCTATAGATACATTTCTAGAAGATTGAATAGTAAATTCTTAACAATGCTCCTTTTCGTTGTGGTTCTTCTCTTCATTGCGTCACATATAATCGGATTTTTGGAATCGTCAGATTCACGTCTAATAAGTGATTCAGATTCTGGTCGAGAAATGCTCCTACGAGAATCTATAAACTATTATATTAAACATCCGCTTTTGGGTGGATATGCAGCATGTATTCATTTATTAGGTAGGCCATCTCATAATCTTTTGGTGTCAGCTTTTCTAGCTGGCGGATTAGTAGGAGGAATTGTACTATTGAGTTTATTGTGGCAATTGTTGATACTAGCAATAAAAAATATTAGAGCAGAAAGCGTAATCTCTCCTATTTCATTTCTTTTTTTAGGATTGCTAGCGGACTCTATGGTTCATAATTCAGGTTTTGTAGAGGGTGACCCATCGACTTTCTTAGCTATGGCTCTTTTGGTATATACATCAACGAATTATAGAAATTGTATATGAATATAAGCTTTATAATCAATAATTTAAGTTTTGGTGGCGCTGAGAAAATGGCAACTTTTGTTACTAATAACCTCGCAAAACGTGGACATGAGGTGTCAATATTTGTTCTAAATGCCATTTCAGATTCACATCAATCTATTGATGAGAATATTAGAGTTTATCACTACAATAGAGCACAGAAGAGCAATAGCTATCTTCAGTACTACGAGTGGATACGCTTTTTTGTACCAATTGCAAAGAAAGAAAGGACAGAAGTTCTCATTTCCTTTCTAGGGACCCCAAATCTAGTGTGCACGCTAATATCTAAAATCCTTTATATTCCGTCCATTATCTCAGAGAGAGGTGATCCTTATACGGCATTTAGTGACGGGCGGCTTGTAACGAGATTATTGTTGTGGATTTATAATTGTTCATCTGGAGCTGTATTTCAGACTATTGAAGCTTCTCATTTCTATGGGAAAAAATTACAGAAGAGATCAAAGGTTATTCCTAATCCTATATTTATATCAGGGAGTATTCAGAATCTTAAATATAAGGCATTGCCTAAAACTATTGTATATTTAGGAAGACTAGATAATCATCAAAAGCGTTTAGACGTTCTTCTTGATTCATTTAAAGAATTTTATGAGTCTCATTGTGATTATAGATTGATAATTTACGGAAGGGGGGCGGCACTGTCCTATATTGAAAATTATATCAAAGAACATTCTCTGTCGGATTGTATAGAACTAAAGGGAGTCTCAAAATCTTCGATGGAAGATATAGCAAAAGAGGGAATCTATGTGATAACCTCAGATTTTGAGGGCATTTCAAACTCTTTGTTGGAGGCAATGGCAATAGGAATGCCAGTTGTGACTACAGATCATTCTCCTGGTGGAGGAAGGTTTTTGGTTCAAGATCATGTGAACGGATTGCTTGTTCCTGTCAGAGATTCTCATGCAATAGCTAAGGCTTTGTCAGAGTTCGCAGATAATGCTGAACTGTGCGAGAGGTGTGGGAACGAAGCCAAGAAAGTCATTCAGAGATTTGAACCAAAGAAGATAATCGATATGTGGGAATCTTATATTTGTGAGGTTGCTAATAGAAAAAATGAATAAAACTGATAAAACAACCATATGGAACCTATAAAATATTTCTTTGAGTGTCTCATACCCATTACGGTGTGTAATATGAAGTGTCACTACTGTTATGTAGTACAACGTGGTTATCGTACCATGAAGATGGCAGAGATGAGGTATTCTCCCAAGCAGATTGCTGAAGGACTTAGTCATAAAAGATTGAATGGAGCGGCTTATATCAGTATATGTGGAATTGGAGAGACGACTATGGTAAAAGAGTTACCCGAAATCTGCCTTGAACTTCTGAAAGAAGGTCATTATATCAATATCACAACGAACGGAACATTTATTCGTTTTTTTGATCAGTTTTTGGAATTGATACCATCGGAGATGTTGGCTAGGGTGAATTTTTCATTCTCTTTTCACTACTTGGAATTAGAGCGTATGAAGGCCTTTGAGAAATTTTTTGCTAATATCAATCGAGTAAAGGATGCTGGTTGCTCAATACTGGTACAGTTCAACCTTTGCGATGAGTACGAGCCACATCTTGAAGATATTAAGAGGATGTGTTTGGAGAATGTGGGGGCTTTACCACAGATTGCAGCCACTCGAGATGAGTTTAGCCTTTCAAAGGATATACGCCTTTTTACAAAGCATTCAGTTGAGGAGTATGTACACTCTGTTGATGACTTTGATTCGCCTTTGTTTAAGTTTACCATGAAGAACTTTATGGTAAAGCGCAGGGAATACTGTTATGCTGGAAAGTGGGGAGGCAGTCTCAATCTAGCGACAGGTATCTTTCATCCCTGTTATGGTAGTCCCGTTGCATTTGACATCTTTAAAGACCCGTCGAAGCCGATACCATTTAGAGCAATGGGCAAGCATTGCTGCTCTTTATTCTGTACAAACTCAAGTCATTTTATCAGCTTAGGTATGATACCAGAATATGATGCTCCAACATACGCTGAATTAAGAAATCGCCAAACAAAGAAAGGAGAATGGTATAATGAAACCATGAAGGAGGTTTTAAGTCAGAAACTGTATAACAATCAAGAACTTGATACTGCCATCCAAAAAATAACTTCCGATATATACTACAGAATAATGGGGGGGGGATATAATTGTAAACAATTGCTAAAGAAAGTACTGAGACCAATAATTAAAGAATGATCAAGCGAATTTCTTCATTGATACCAAAATCATGGATTTCGGGAATTAGATATCTACTGACTCCAGCTAAGAAACCCAATATTCCTCCTGAAAGAAAGGCATATATATTCTTGGCTGCTGACTATGGTAATCTTGGAGATATCGCCTTAACGTTTGCCCAAAAACAGCTACTTTTAAAGCATTTTCCAAATCACTATCCTGTAGAGGTGCCTTCTTCTATATCGCTCAGTGAATTGAAAGGCTATATTCAAAGTGTATCAAAGGACGATATAGTTACAATCATTGCCGGTGGTAATATGGGGGATGTTTGGAGTTGGTTCGAAAGGTATAGGCAGCTGATTGTTAGCAAACTAAGGAAAAACTCTATTTATCAGTTTCCTCAGACAACAACCTATACAAATACTACACTCGGAAGGAATCTTCTTGCTTGTGCTAAGTACATATATTATGGTAGTAGTATAAAATTGATGGCACGTGAAAAGATGTCCTATGATTTCATGCAAAGTAATTTTGACTGTTCATCATACCTTGCTCCTGATATCGTAATGACTTTGAAGTATTGGAAAAAACGAGAAAGAAATGGGATTCTTCTCTGTTTGCGTGATGATAGAGAACAGTCGTTGAACAATGAAGAACAATCTGAGATTAAAAGGATTATTACTGATATCAACATGGATGTATCTGTTATTGACACAAAGATCGATGATACGTTTAAGTATGATATCCGATATGTTCAATTGGAACAGTTTATCAATAGGGTAAGTTCTGCAAAGGTAATTGTAACTGATAGATTACACGGAATGATCTTCGCCTATATCACTGGAACTCCGGCTATTGTCCTCCCAAATTCAAATCGTAAGATTGAGATGTGTTATGAATGGATTAGCAACTGTGGTTTCATCCGTTTTTTTCCCTCATTTTCTGTTACCGCATTTAGCGATGCTTTGAATGCTGCATTAACTGACAAGGTAGATGTAGATAAAGATATCTTAGATTCAAATTATTGTCGATTCCAGACAATATTCAACACGATCTTCAAAAATGAATAGTAAAGTAAGCATTGTAGTTCCAGTTTACGGAGTAGAGAAATATATAGAACGTTGTGCTCGATCTCTTTTCACGCAAACATTTGGAGACATAGAATATATTTTTGTTAATGATTGCACGAAAGATAGCTCTATGCAAGTACTGGAGTTCGTAATGAAGGATTATCCTGCTCGAAACGTTCGTATTATCAACAAGGAAAAGAATGAAGGACTTCCGCAGGCGAGAAAAACCGGCGTACTCGCATCAACCGGGGATTTCATCATGCATATTGATTCAGATGATTGGGTTGAGCATGATATTGTAGAGAAACTCTATGCAAGAGCAATGGAGGAAGTTGCTGATATGGTATATTGTGACTGGGTCGAAGAGTATGAAGATAGGAGTGTACTTTTTTCTCAGCACCCTATGTCTATAGAAAACTACTACAAAAGTATTCTTGGCTTCAAATCTTTCTCTTATGTATGGAATAGACTTACGAAACGCGAGCTCTATGATGGGATTGAGTTTCCCATACCGTATATGCTTGAAGACTTTGTAATTACTTCACAACTTGTCTCAAAAGCAATGAAGGTTTCTCTTGTTCAGGAGCCTCTGAATCATTACTCAAAGATGAACACCGGTCAGAGTATGTCTCAAGAGAAGCGCAAGCAGAATATGGTACAGAAGGTCCGAAATCTCTATTCTGTATGGAATAGGCTGAATACTTCATCTCAAATGGCTTTGTTCAATGCTGAACGTAATAATATGGTGTATTATATGTTGAGTATATGCCTTTGGGACAAGATAGTTACGGATATTGATCAAGATGTGCTCAAAAAGTTAATTAAAGAGCTTAAACACCTGGGCATATCAAAAATGAATACTAATACTTTATTGCAACAAATAGTCACTAAATTGTACTTCGGTACATCACTATACAAACTTTTCAAATAATGAAATTATCTATAGCAGTAGTAACAATGAATAGAGTTAAGCAATTAATTGAAGCTCTTCAAAGTTGTATAGATTGTATTATCCCGGAAGATACTGAGTTTGTAATCATCGACAATGCATCGACTGATGATACAGCTGTAGCAGTAGAACAATTTTTCGTAAATCACCGATATTATTATTATTATGAGCGGTTAGAAGAGAATATCGGTTGCGGAAATGGACGTAATTATGCTTACTCAAAGTCTCATGGAGATTATATATATTTCCTTGATGATGATGCTTATATAGATACTTCAAAGAACAGGGATTTCTTTAAGAGTGCAATCAAGATTCTTGACGATAATTCACAGATTAAAACACTGACTACACAGATTTATGATCTTGTGTGGAAGAAAGATAGAGTAGATTCTATAGGGCCAAAGATTGCAGATGACCTTTATAAGGTGTATATGTTTTGTGGTGGTTCTCATTTTCTCAAAAAAGATTTCTTCAAAAACACTAGGCCGTACTATGCCAATAAGTATGGGTATGAGGAGATTTTCCCATCGCTAAGTGTGTATAATGAGGGGTTTGTAAACGCTTTCACTTCTGAGTTGTTGATAATACATAATCCTCTTGTCAATAAATGGAGCGAAAAAAGCAAGGGCGGAATTCGCTTAGCTGCTACAGGGATGGCTCAAACTTTTTTGATGCGTTCTGCATTGTTTCCTGTGTTGTTAAAGCCATTAAACTTTCTTGCTCTTTTTGCAAGATTAGTTTCACGTATGTCTTGGGACCTTACCACTAATACTGTATCAATTATTAGGAATACGACGATAGATAAAAGAGGCAAAGCTACACTGAAGTATTCAACTGTGTTTAAGTTGTTTCATGACTTTCGATTTTCAATTTTTTAAAGGTGTACTCTATGAAAAAGATATATTTAGCATTGTATCTAATCTTTCTTAAACATCTTCCTGCAACAAATGGTGCAATTCCTATGCGTTCTCTAATTCGACGTATGAGGTCTTCAGTAGGTAAGCATCTGTTCGACTCTTGCGGAAAGAACATAAACATAGAGAAGGGAGCAGACTTTGGCAAGGGGGATGGCATTAAGATAGGAGACAATTCAGGGCTTGGTATTAATTGTTATGTTAGAGGCCCTCTTGAAATCGGTAATGATGTTATGATGGGACCGGATGTGATGATCTTCCATGCTGACCATGTTATGTCTCGAAGGGATATACCAATGAGACTACAAGGAGATTCTGTGTCTAAAACCGTGATAATTGGTGATGATGTATGGATTGGTGCTCGCGTAATCATCCTTAAGGGTGTATATGTTGGAAAGGGTGCTGTGATTGCAGCTGGTGCTATACTGACAAAGGATGTTCCAGAATATGCTATTGTTGGAGGAGTTCCTGCTAAGGTAATAAAGTATAGAGAATAAAATGTCAAGAATATGTGTTTGTGGAGCGTTTCGTCTTTGGGATGTTCCAAAGGGTGGTCAAGAGGTCAAAACTTGCATTTTGACCGATGCTCTTGAGGCAAAATATGGTAAGATTTATCGTGTAGATACGCTTGCAAAGAATAGTAGGTTCTTAATGCCATTTCAGTTGGTGTGGGCAATGATGACCTGTAAGGATATTATTATTTTGCCAGCTCATAATGGACTAGTGGTGCTCTCGAAGTTTCTCACTCTGCTGAATACTATCTTCGACCGTCGGCTTCATTATTCGGTGATCGGTGGATGGTTACAGGATCTGTTGCCTGAGCATCCAGATGTGATAAAGGCGCTCCATAAGTTTACAAGTATCTATGTGGAAACACAGACTATGATGGATGCTTTGCAGAAACTTGGATTTACCAATGTGTGTGTGGTACCAAACTGTAAACCACTATCTATTCTGAAAAGAGGGCAGATGCCAAAGATGTACACAGAGCCATACAAACTCGTCACCTTTTCTCGTGTAACAGAGAAGAAGGGTATTGGCACAGCTGCGGATTTAGTGATGAAACTGAACGAAAAGTACGATAGAGAAGTGTTTACACTTGATATCTACGGTCCGGTAGATCCAGGAGAGGACAAAGGTTGGTTCGCAGAGCAGCAGAAGCATTTTACCGGCGCTATCACTTATAAAGGTAATGTTCCATTTAACAAGAGTGTGGAGATACTTTCTGGTTATTTCGCCCTTTTGTTCCCAACCCAATATTATACTGAGGGCATTCCGGGGACCATCATTGATTCATATGCAGCAGGTGTCCCAGTTATCTCTGCAAGATGGAAGAGTTATGCTGATGTGGTGATAGAAGGAGTGACAGGATTGGGTTATGAATTCAATACAAATGTTGACTTCGAGAGAATTTTGGAAAGCATTGTGGCTGATCCTTCAATTGTAGCTCGCCTGAAAGACGGATGTATCAAGAAAGCTGAAGACTTCTTGCCTGAAAATGCAATCAAACCTCTATTTGAAAGAATAAAGTGAAAAATAAGAAACAGATATCGTCAGATAGCCTAATACTCCTATGGGTTATAGCAATGACGATGGTGGTGCTTTACCATTGTACTTACTATTATGTTTATCCGTCTTGGTTGTTTAGCGAGGGACCATATAACTCATAGTTGAAGGTTGTGACTACTTTTTTTAATGGAAGGTATTCTATTTTTTTTGTCTTTTTTTCTTGACATGATATGTCATGTAACGAAGGGGAAATATGACTTTGTATTGTGATAGGATATTTTGGATGAGCATAATAGGTACTTTGATTGTGCTCTTTGTATTGTGCCCCGTTCATTGTTTGTGTGATAATATGGTTAGGGAATTTGTCAACCTTATGGTAATAATAGCTGTTTCATTGATTCTGAACTTTTCGATTTCAAAGAAGATAATGGGGCATTGTAGCGAACTTTTTGGATAATTCTATGGGCATTATCTTATCCATCATATTATTATCAGTTATGTGGTAATGGTACGTACTTTCGATAAAGCTGTGGCTTGATACGACGAACTGTTATTTCGGAGCGTTGATGTTGTTTTTGTCTGCTCTTAGCTATTAGTATCCTGTGTAACAGATTCAATGTGGCGAGATTCATGATAAGAGGTAAAATCAAATAATAACATATATGAAACTGTGTTTTTTCATTGACGATATTACGCACACAGGAGGAATCGAACGAGTGGTTTCTCTCTTATGTGGTCAGTTTGCAGTCAGTCATCAGGATTTGGAGATAGAGATTGTTTCTCAGTTTAGATCAAGTAAAGTATTGGCTTACGAATTTGTCGGAGCCAAGATTACTTATTTGTCAGAAAAGGATTATGACGCTAAGCCGCATTCGTTTCAGAGAATGTTTCGCATTCTTGGCAATGTGCTGAATGTGCGCAAACATTTCAAGAAGAATAAGTATGATGTAATTGTGGGGCAGTCGTATCCAAACAATATCTTGTTGTATTTGGCTGGTGTGGATCTTAGCAATGTGATTGCTGCAGAGCATGTGTATTATGACTACTATGGTAGCTTTCTGAAGAAGTTACGACTCCACGTCTACAAGAAGTGTTTCAAAGTGGTAGTATTGACATCGAAAGATAAGGAGTGCTATGATAATCACTTTCCATCAGAGCATACTTACTTGATTCCAAATCCTGTAGTATTGACTGAAACCTTTGCTTCTCCGCTTGATAGCAAAGTGGCTATTGCTGTTGGGCGTATTCAGTATCAGAAAGGTTTTGATACATTGGTAGAGGTGTTCAAGCGTGTGCATGAAAAGCATCCGGATTGGATTGTTCAGATCTATGGTGATGGCAGCCTGAGAGCGGAACTTGAGCAGCAGATTGCAGGTGCAGGCCTAAATGGCATTATTAATCTGATGGGATGCTCAAATGAGATTTACAAGAAGCTTCGTGATGCAGCCTTCTACATCATGTCATCCCGCTTTGAAGGTTTCCCTATGGTGCTTATTGAGGCTCAGTCTCAGGGTATACCTATCGTTAGTTTTGACTGCCCTAATGGTCCTTGGGACATCATTGATAATGGTGTGAACGGCATCCTTGTAGAAGACCAGAACAAGGATGCTCTCTGTGATGGTATCTGCTACATGATAGAGCATCCGGAGGAACGCAAGGCTATGGGTAAGAAGTCCCTCAAAAATGTTGACCAGTATAGTACGGTCGTGGTCTGTAATATGTGGAAAAGGCTGTTTGAGGAGATTATAAGGAAAAAGTAATATGCAAGATTATGGATTAGTATCTATTATCACGCCAACATGGGCGTGTGCAGGATTTATTAGTGAGACCATCAAGAGTGTTCAGACTCAAACATACCAAAATTGGGAATTGCTGATTCAGGATGATTGTAGTACGGATGGTACAGATAGGGTGGTGGAAGCTTTAGCACAGGAAGACCCTCGCATTAAATATGAGTGCAATCCTAAAAAGAGTGGTGCTGCTATCACTCGCAACAATGCCCTTCGACGTGCGAAGGGGCGCTGGATTGCGTTCTTGGACAGCGATGACCTGTGGTTACCAAAGAAGTTTGAGCATCAGTTGAAATTTATGGTGGAGAACAACTATGCCTTCTCTTATCATGAATATACAGAGATGAATGAGGATGGTAAGGAGTTGGGGGTGTATGTGAGTGGAAAAAAATGCGTGAGCGAGTTTGATATGTACGCTTGCTGTTGGCCTGGATGTTTAGCTGTGATGTATGATGTAGAGAAGATAGGTCTGGTTCAGATAAAGGATGTGAAAAAGAACAATGATACTGCCATGTGGCTGAAGGTGGTGAAGAAGGCTCCTTGCTACCTGCTGAAGGAGAACCTGGCTCGTTATCGTCGACGTTCTGTATCTATCACTCCAAAGCCTCTGTACAAGCGAATTTGGGCGCATTATCCGCTGTTCCATATTGCTGAAGAGATGAATCCAGTAAGGGCTACCTTTTGGGTACTAATGAATGTATTAGGTAATGCGTTTAAGAAGATTTTTTATGTTAAGCATATCTAAAGACAGAAACTTATGAAGCGACTTTTTGATATTATCGCCAGTGCTTGTGGCTTGCTCGTTTTGAGTCCAGTCTTCCTGATTATGGCTATCTGGATTAAGCAGGACAGTAATGGACCTGTCTTCTACCGTCAGGTACGTGTGGGACGGCACAACAAGGATTTTCGTATCTTCAAGTTCCGCTCGATGCGAGTTGGTGCTGATAAGGGTGGCCTTGTGACCATTGGTGGTCGAGACCCTCGTATCACTCGTAGTGGTTACTTCATTCGTAAGTACAAATTGGATGAGTTCCCTCAGTTAATCAATGTGTTCTTGGGTGAGATGAGTGTGGTTGGTCCACGCCCTGAGGTGCGTCACTATGTGAACTACTGGACCCCTGAGCAAATGCATGTCCTTGATGTTCGACCTGGTATCACCGATCCAGCCTCTATCAAGTTCCGCAATGAGAATGAGTTAATGGAGAAAGCGGAGGATCCTGAGGATTATTACATCAATGTAATCATGCAAGAGAAGATCAAACTTTATTTGGAATACATACAGAATGCTTCATGTTGGTCTGATATTAAGTTGATATTCAAAACATTCAAAGTAATTATTACAGAAAGATAATATAATAATATCAAAAATAAAAAGTACAATGAGTACAGATTTGAAAAGAAGGAACATTCCTTTTAGCCCTCCAGATATGACAGAGGTAGAGGCTAACGAAGTGCGTGATGCTATCTTGAGCGGTTGGATCACAACTGGTCCTCGCACAAAGAAACTAGAAAAACTCGTAGCTCAGTATGTAGGCGTGAATACTGATAAGGATGAGAAGACTCCAAACTGTGTGTGCTTGAACTCACAGACTGCATGTGCTGAGATGGCATTGCGTATTTTAGGTATCGGAGCTGGAGATGAAGTGATTGTTCCTGCGTATACATATACAGCAAGTGCATCTATCATTGATCACGTAGGAGCAAAGATTGTCTTTGTTGATGTGCAGAGTGATTGCCTTGAGATGGACTATGATGTCGTAGAGGCTGCTATCACTGAGCATACAAAGGCAATTATTCCTGTAGATCTTGGTGGCGTACCTTGTGACTATGATCGTATCATGGCAATTGTAAAGCGCAAGGAGGGTTTGTTTCGTCCAAAGACAGATCTCCAAAAGAAGATTGGTCGTATTGCAATCTGTTCTGACTGTGCACATTCATTCGGTGGCTACCGTATGAAGGATGGCAAGAAGATAATGTGTGGCGCTATGGCAGACTTCTCATCATTTAGCTTCCATGCAGTGAAGAACTTTACAACAGCGGAAGGTGGTGCACTGACCTGGAATTTACCTTTCGGAGAAGAACCTGCTGTTCTCGACCTTGATTTGAATCCAGAAAATACCTTCAGTAAAGTATCAATGAATGAAGGTAGCAATTGGAATCAGCGTATTTATCATATCTGTCAGTTGCTTTCACTCCATGGCCAAAATAAGGATGCTTTTGCTAAGACAAAGCTGGGCGCATGGGAATATGACATTGTTGGCCCATGGTTCAAGTGCAACATGACCGATGTCGTAGCAGCTCTTGGTCTCATTCAGTTTGAGCGTTATCCAGAGATGCTTGTAAAGCGTAAGGAAATGATAGAGAAAATGGATACTGCTTTTGCTGACATAAATGTAGCTGTACTGAATCACTATGGCAAGAATCACGTTTCAAGCGGTCACTTATATATTGTTCGTCTATTGGGTAAGACTCGTGAACAGACAAATGAGGTGATTGAAAAGATGGCAGAACGTGGTATTGCTACCAACGTTCACTACAAACCACTTCCTATGATGGTCGCTTATAAGAAGATGGGTTTCGAAATCAAGGATTTCCCCAATGCATATCACATGTTCGAGAACGAAATCACCCTCCCTTTGAATACAAGGATGACAATGGAGGACGTTGACTACGTTATTGAGAATTTCGTGGATATCGTCAAGTCTCTCTAATCTTTTTATCTTATGTCAATGAAAAAACTTAAGAAGGTCATAAGAGGTTTGTGTAGATTCTGCGCATGCATCTATTGACCTTAAAAGACAGACAAAACAAGGTATAACAGAGCAGTGAATAGAATAACTATCAAAGTCAATATTATGATTACAAAAGAATTAAAAAAGAGAGTTGTTGATTTCATAAAAATGGAGCAGCGTTTGGATTCTATGCAGTTCATGACAGCGGAGTATGTGGTTCGTTGCATGCAGATCAGCAAAGAAGATGCTTTTGAAGCTCTCGAAGCACTCAAAAAGTAACAATGGTTATCCAGCAGCACAAGTAAGGCTAATACCTGCAGTTCGATAGGAATATAATAATATCAGAAAATATGAAATTCACATACATTTCCCATAAAAAGACGATGAGCATTACATTGTTTATATATCGTAGGTGTTTGGAGATAGTCCATAAGGGGGCTCTTTCTCGTATTGCGGCTTTCCTTGGTATGTCCATCAGCAAATCTGCCAGCAAACCTTCTATGGTTGGTGATACCAATTCATATGTTAAGTCAAATTGGGCAGATGTATTGGAAAAACTGTGTGTGAAGGAACTGGAACTGACTAGAGAAGTTCATCAAGGCAGGCCCCGATACCCCTGTGGTAAAAGCGTCGCGCTGAAACCATGATACCCTGAAGATGCTACTTTGGACCTTTGTATATTATGATAAGAGGACGAGGAAGGAGAACTTATTGATTGCCGGTGACTTTGATGATAAGGAGCCTGATGGAACCGATGGCAATATTGAACTTTCTCCAACGACAAAATACTCAATGACATCTAACCTTGTGAAAGCAGTCTGCGAATTGCACTACAATTCTTAAGTAGTAGTGTTTAGAGTATTCTATAAATTCATCAGGAAGGGGGGGATATATGAGAATATGTATTGGGAACGTTTCGAGGAGAGTTATGGAACATTTGTCTTGATGGTGACAAGGTAGACTTTGATACCCTTGAATGAGGGCACTATACACTCAATGCTTGACAATGCTATCTCGGCTTGACTATAGCGATATCATGACCTTCTTTGAGGTCATAAAGAGGCTGGAGGCTGTAATAGTCCAAAAGGAGGGGAAGAAGTAAATCACCTATTTGTCGGATGGCAGATTACGAATAACGTTAATAGTGAATTAATGGCAGGAGAAAACGACCGTAACTTTATCGCCTTCTATGGCGATACGTTTCTGAAAACCACCACTTCCCCAATAAGTATACCACGCTCCTGAATAAAATAAAATTTGTCCGTCGAAAGATAAGTCAGAGTACGTTGGAGGAATGGAAACTGAAGATGTTCCTTGAAATAGCGGCCGTGAGGGATATGGATGAGCATACCGGAGGGAGAAAGAAGAAGGGGTAGGAAGGTAAATAAAGATAGCTTGAGCCCTGTTTTATCCAATTACGATATAAAAAAGAAGTTATTTGATGATGCAGATCAACATAACCGTATTGGTCGGGCTAAATGGGGATACCCGGTCTTGCGAAGAACGAAGAATTGTATAACCCCACTAAGAAAGAAATATATGAAACGATTGAAACAATTATTCTATTGCGTATTGGCGGCATTAATGTTTACTGGCTGCCAGTCCTACAAAAAAGTACCTTACCTGCAGGATGCTGAATTTGTATTGTATAGTACTCAAGATGCAGAGCTGTATGATGCAAAGATTATGCCTAAAGATCTACTGACTATTGTCGTGTCATGTACTAGTCCTGAACTGGCTGCGCCTTTTAATCTGACAGTGGCTACGCAGAATAGTGTAGCTTTGAGTTATACAACTACCCAACCTGTTCTGCAGCAATACCTAGTTGATAACGACGGTAATATAAACTTCCCTGTACTGGGTGAACTTCATGTGGGTGGATTGACCAAGAAGGCAACCGAACAAATGATCGTGGAAAAACTGAAACCTTATATTACGGAAACTCCTATTGTAACGGTACGTATGGTGAATTATAAGATTTCCGTGATTGGTGAAGTTGCCCGTCCCGGTACATTTACGATTTCCAATGAAAAAGTGAACATTCTAGAAGCTTTGGCTATGGCAGGTGATATGACCGTATATGGTCTGCGTGATGATGTTAAGCTGATACGGGAGAATGCCAATGGCAAGCAGGAAATTATTCCGTTGGACTTGAATAAGGCAGAGACTATTCTTTCTCCATACTACTATTTACAACAGAATGATATCATCTACGTGACTCCCAATAAGGCAAAAGCTCGAAACTCAGACGTGGGAAATAGTACAAGTTTATGGTTCTCTGCTACTTCGATCCTTGTTTCTATTGCCAGTTTGTTGTTTAATATCCTGAAATAAAAGAAAGAATTATGAAAGAAGCAAATCAAAACAGTAAAGAACGTCAAACGGTTGAGGAGCAGATTGATTTCCGGGCACTGCTTTTTAAATATATTATTCACTGGCCCTGGTTTGTAGGTGCTGTGTTGCTATGTTTGGTTGGTGCGTGGTTTTATCTGCATTGGGCTACGCCAATTTATAATATTTCCGCCACCGTTCTGATAAAAGACGAGAAGAAGGGTGGAGGTGCAGGAGTTTCTTCGGAATTGGAGGATATGGGGTTAAGTGGCCTGATGACATCTTCTAAAAACATTGATAATGAGTTGGAAGTTCTACGTTCGAAAACCTTGGTAAAAGAGGTGGTTAATCAGTTGGGACTGTATATAACTTATAAAGATGAGGATGAATTTCCTGCTAAAGGTTTATATAAGACATCTCCAGTACAAGTGAGTTTGACACCTCAAGAGGCTGAAAAACTGAAAACTTCGCTGGTAGTAGAGATGACCTTACAGCCTGAAGGTAGTATGGATGTGAATGTGACTGTAGGTGAAAAGGGTTATCAGAAACATTTTGAAAAGCTGCCTGCCATTTTTCCAACAGATGAAGGTACATTGGCTTTCTTTCAGGAAGTTGATTCAGTAACTTTACAGGATGGAACGAAAGTTCCTCGGATAGGGAAGAGTGTACGTCATATAACTGCGACAATAAACAAACCGATGAGAGTGGCAAAAGGCTATTGTAACAGCTTGTCTATTGCCCCTACTTCTAAGACTACTTCCGTAGCCGTAATTTCATTGAAGAACTCCAGTTTGCAGCGTGGTCAGGATTTTATCAACCAGTTGCTTGAAATGTATAATCGCAATACGAACAATGATAAGAACGAAATTGCCCAGAAAACAGCAGAGTTTATCGATGAACGTATTGGCATTATCTCAAAAGAATTGGGTAGTACGGAAGCTAATCTGGAATCTTTTAAGCGTGATGCCGGTATTACAGATTTGACGAGTGAAGCTCAGATAGCTTTGGCCGGTAATGCGGAATATGAAAAGAAGAGCGTAGAGAATCGTACTCAAATCAGTCTGGTGAATGACTTGCGTAAGTATTTGCGAGGCAATGAATACGAAGTATTGCCGAGTAACGTCGGTTTGCAGGATGCCGCCTTGATCGGAGCGATTGAACGTTATAATGAGATGCTTATTGAGCGTAAACGCCTGTTGCGTACATCAACAGAGAATAACCCTACTATTGTTAATTTGGATACGAGTATCCGTGCCATGAAAGCCAATGTGCAGGCTACCCTTGAAGGAACCTTGCAGGGGTTGATGATCACCAAAGAGAGCCTTGACCGTGAAGCAAGTCGCTATTCCCGTCGTATCAGTAACGCTCCGGGACAGGAACGTGCTTATGTAAGTATTGCCCGTCAGCAAGAAATCAAAGCAGGATTGTATCTGATGTTGTTACAGAAACGTGAAGAGAATGCTATTGCGCTTGCTGCCACTGCGAATAATGCGAAGATCATTGATGAAGCGATAGCTGACGATATTCCGGTATCCCCCAAACACTCTATGATCTATTTGATTGCATTGATGCTTGGTGTTGGAATTCCGGTTGGCATCATTTATTTGATTGAACTGACGAAATTCAAGATCGAAGGTCGTGCCGATGTGGAGAAACTAACGAGTGTTCCTGTTGTCGGTGATATTCCATTAACTGATGAGAAGAATGATAAGAATGGCTCTATCGCTGTCTTCGAGAACAAGAATAATCTAATGAGTGAAACCTTCCGTAATATTCGGACCAATCTTCAGTTTATGCTCGATAATGATCAGAAGGTGATCCTTGTGACCTCAACTGTCAGTGGCGAAGGAAAATCATTCGTTTCGTCGAATTTGGCTATCAGTCTTTCTCTTTTGGGAAAGAAGGTGGTGATTGTAGGTCTTGATATTCGTAAGCCGGGACTGAATAAAGTATTTAATCTTTCGAGCAAGGAGAAAGGGATAACTCAATATCTTGCCAATCCGGAAATGGATTTGATGAGTTTGATACAACAGTCCGATGTGAATAAGAATCTGTATATCCTTCCGGGTGGTACCGTTCCTCCCAATCCTACCGAACTATTGGCACGTGATGGATTGGACAAGGCTATTGAGATTCTGAAGAAGAATTTTGATTATGTCATTCTTGATACTGCTCCTATTGGTATGGTGACTGATACCTTATTAATTGGTCGTGTGGCGGATTTATCAGCATACGTATGTCGTACTGATTATACACATAAAGCGGAATACACATTGATCAATGAATTGTATCACGAAAAGAAATTGCCTAATCTTTGTACTATCATTAATGGTGTAGACCTGAAGAGGAGAAAATATGGCTACTACTATGGCTATGGCAAGTATGGTAAGCATTACGGTTATGGTAAACGTTATGGATACGGCTATGGGTATGGTCAAGAAAAGAAGAAGTAGATATTTGGCAATCTATACTATCAAGGACTATGATAAGGAGTTTCAACTTTATCGTCTGGCTTTCCCAAATGATGAGGTTCGTTATGGTTTCTTTAACTTTCTAGTTCCTTATTACACACCGGTGAATGAAGATGAACAGAATTTCTATATAGGCAAATTCGTTCAGGAATTGCGTGTCGGAGAGGTTGATGCTTTCCTTAAAGGAATATAGACCGATAGTTAAGGAATGTTATGCCTGACTAGCTATGTGTCGTTATCGTAAATATAAACCTGAGTCCGATAGAAAGAAGTTTGGTTGATTGCGTCAACAGTTCTTCTATCGGTCTCAGGTTGTTTTATTTAAACCCGTTTTTCAATGTAAATATCTCAAACGTTTTTAATGGTATGAGCAGGTGTTTTTCCGAAATGCTTCTTATAATTATCGCGGAAGTGATCCATATCCTTCATTCCGATATTCTCTGGTATTTCGTTTACGCGATATTTCCCACTCTCTAACATTTCATGTGCTTTTTCCATGCGGATTTTGAGAATGAATTTGTTAAGTGCTTCACCTGTTAATTGCGTCCACTTGTTGTAAAGACTGGTCCTGCTAATTCCAAGCTCTTTGGCAATGGAGCCTATGGTTAGTTTTTCATTATTCAGATTCTCCAGAATGATTTTAGTAACTTTACTTATCAAAGGGTGTTCACCATCCTGCAATATTTCTGACGCTTTTATCTCCAAAAACTCTTCTCCAAACAATCGTTGTAGAAATGATTTTCGAAGAAAACGATTGTTCTTGATAAGGATTGACATTTCAATCTTTAAATCTGCTATACTAAAGGGCTGTTGCAAGAATGTATCAGCTAAAGAAGTCTTTCTTCTATTGTATTGGTCAATATCTATATGCGAACTATAAAGAATGATAGGTATGATTGATGTTTCGCAGGATGTTTTCAATCTTGACGAGAGTTCGACACCATCCATGTTCTGAAGTTCTGTATCACAAATCACTAAATCAGGATATTCATTTTTTATGCAGGTCATAGCTTCGCCGCCATCTCTGAAACTTTTAATAGTAAATTCTTCCGTTAAACAACTTGTCAGATAGGATCGGAAATCATCATTACTGTCGGCAAGTACGACTGTCGGTTTGTGGGAATTTCTTTTGCAGGGAGCCTTTACGAGCAAACGGTCTATCTTTTCAATTTCAGTATGATTGGTGAAACACAGCGGCGAATGATTTGATTGGTCTTCACAAGAGCATTTCACAGGAAATCTTAATGTGACTGTATGATTTATATTGCTTACTAAGATCTTGCCATTACACAAATCTGCTAGTTTCTTCAATAACATGCTTTTGGAAAAATGGCATTCAAATTCTGCTTTCTGTCTTATCATCCGGTGTTTATTCTGATTATAAAGCTTTGTTAGTTTACCATTTCCTGAATCGGGTACACTTATTTCCCAATGTTCCTGACTGATAGAAATTAGCAATGTTATGTTTGACTCCGGCTCAGAACAGTCGATCGCGTTCGTTATGAATTTATCGATAATAGGTGAGATTTTGTTTTTGTCCAACCATACACTGGCATAAGTGAATTCTGTCTTGATTATTATTTTTATGTGTTTGTTCGTTGCATAACCTTGTAGGGAGCAAATTCTGTTTCTTAAATAGTTTCCTAATTCATGTTCGGTAATGTTTAGGACTTCGGGATGATTATGCAAATATTTTAATCCGGACAATTTGTCCAGATTCTCATTTAAACATTCTATATTTCGAATAGCCAGTGACAAATCATTCTTTATGTTCTCGGGACAGTTATCATTACAGATCGTTCGTAAAGGAACATGAACTAATGTAATTGGATTTCGAATACTTTGGAAAGAATCTATAAAATACTGGTTCTCTTCTTTGAGGAAATTTCTTTCTTTTTGTATGGAAAGATAATGAAATAAATGCCAGTAGAGAAAGAAACCTGCTACTATCAGCAATAAAACTAAATATGATTGATTTTCAAATATTGTTGCTATTAAGAAAGATGCAGCAATAGATATTGTCTTTAAATACATCATGTTATTATATTTTAAATGACGTCACTCGATGGAGTTTGCTTTTTCTTTCTGATTCAAGAGACATGAAAGATTATGTGCCAACTATGATTCCATAATTGTGCACATCCATAAACTCAAATAATATGATCTCTAATTTGTTTGTTTTGGGGGAGGTCAATATTTGGTTATGAGTTATGCTTATTGAGAATTCAGATTCTAAATGTCTTGAACTATCAATAAAAAAGCAATGTCCCCCAAGTAACAATAATTATTTTCATTTATTTGTATTAGGCGTAGTAAACTAGCCTCAGGTGAATAATCAGGGGAGGAGGTGGTCTAATATTAAGTATGCTATCGGACCATGATGTCTCAATAGCTGTTTGTTTGTGCTCAATCATGAATTAATATCAAATAAAATACATTTGTCCCCTTCTGATAAAGTAGGAAATTGTATTTACGATGTAAATGTAACTTGTAATAACATAAAAACAATAGTTTTGTTTGTGTGATTTGACGAATTGTTGTAGAATTATTTATTTAATTGATTAATCGAAGTAGAAAGTTGTATAATAGATTTAGATTAATACTAAATGTATTGTATATGAAATGTTGGAAATTCTATATGTAAGATGGAATGACTGGTTTTTGTTTTAAAATATGAATATAAATATTTGATATTATATTGTACTTATATGTATTAAAAGGTGATAAATATGCACCTTCGTTCGGTAAATATCGAAGGATTGGGGTGTTTTTTCCTGTCTGCCCAAAGTAAAGGTGAAACCCCGAATCCAGGTGGTGGATCGGGTGACGATGATGAAGCATCGGACTCGACAGTATAATGGGAAAGTAAGGTAGCTCATTACAACAGAGTGATTATAAGGATGGGGCTTCGGCCTCATTCTTTCTTATAAGCTTTTCGAAAGCTAATTATAAAGTCTCAACTTAACTATAAGTAAATAAGAGTATGCAAATAACAACAATCCTTGCTTTTATTACTGCTATGGGCGGTCTGGAAGCGGTGAATGGATAGTACGATATATCTTCTGTCGTAAGACGGATGTCAGAAAAGAGGAAGCTTCGGTCTGTAATCTGGAAGAAGAAAACCGACGTAAGAAGGTGGACTGGCTGGAAGATCGCTTGACTCAGCGGGATGAAAAAACAGATGGCCTCTATATCGAACTTCGTAAGGAACAGGAGGAGAAAATAAACTGGATACATAAGTGTCATGAAGTGGAGCTGATTAAAAAGGAATCTGAAGTGAAAAAGTGTGAGATTAGAGGATGCACCCAAAGGTTTGCTTCAGCAGGTGGTTGCCGGTAGCGGATATAGGTGGATGAAGAGATATATAATAAGCATTGATTAATGAACGATATTAAAAATCGAAAGTTATAGTAATGGAATATAGAAATAATGATTATCTTTGAATCACAAAAAATGAAGAATAATGATGGATGGCATAATGCGTAAACTTCCAATTGGGATACAGACTTTTGAGAAACTCCGCGAAGGGGGATATCTTTATGTAGATAAAACGGCTTTTGTATGGAAAATAGCTTCTACAGAGACTCCTTATTTCCTAAGTCGCCCCCGTCGTTTTGGAAAAAGTCTTCTTCTTTCCACTTTCGAAGCATACTTTGAAGGCAGGAAGGAATTGTTTGAAGGACTTGCTGTTGCCGAACTTGAGAAGGAATGGAAGAAGTATCCGGTGTTTCATTTGGATTTGAATGCAGAAAAATATGATTCATCCCAAGCTTTGGTTGAGATTCTTAGCCGGCATTTGACGCAATGGGAGTTGAAATATGGAAAAGGAGAGGATGAGGAAACTCTTTCCGGACGTTTTGCAGGAGTGATCCGTCGCGCCAGTGAACAGGCAGGCTGTGGAGTAGTGGTATTGGTAGATGAATACGATAAACCTCTGTTGCAGGCTTTGGGTAATGGTTCTCTATTGGATGATTACCGTAGGACTCTGAAGGCTTTTTATGGAGTATTGAAGAGTTCTGACCGTTATCTCCGTTTTGTATTTCTGACAGGTGTGACCAAGTTTGCACAAGTCAGTGTGTTCAGTGATTTGAATCAGTTGAATGATATTAGCCTGGATTTTGCTTATGCTACATTGTGTGGGATTACAAAGGAAGAACTTGGCTCAACTTTTGTTCCTGAACTGGAGCGACAGGCGGCAGTCAATGATATGACTTCAGAAGCGGTTATGGAAATGATGACACGACGATATGATGGTTATCATTTTCATCCGAAAGGTGCGGGTGTGTTTAATCCGTTCAGTGTGCTCAACTCATTTTCAAAACAGGAGTTTGGTAGTTACTGGTTTCAGACCGGAACACCTACTTTCCTTGTCGAGTTGCTCAAAGAGAGTGATTATGACCTGCGCACTTTAATTGATGGGATAGAAGCCAGTGCATCTTCATTTATGGAATATCGGGTGGATGCCAACAATCCGATTCCGTTGATTTATCAGAGTGGTTATCTGACTATCAAGGACTATGACAAAGAGTTTCAACTTTATCGTCTGGCTTTCCCCAATGATGAAGTGCGTTATGGCTTTCTCAATTTTCTGGTTCCTTATTATACACCGGTCAATGAAGATGAACAGAATTTCTATATAGGCAAATTCGTTCAGGAATTACGTGCCGGAGAGGTAGATGCCTTCCTTACCCGTCTTCAGGCTTTCTTCGCAGATTTTCCTTATGAGTTGAGCGATTCGACCGAACGTCATTATCAGGTCGTGTTTTATTTAGTGTTCAAGTTAATGGGGCAATTCACCGAAGTTGAGGTCCGTAGTGCTCGTGGACGTGCCGATGCAGTGGTGAAAACGCCTAAATATATTTATGTGTTCGAATTTAAACTGAATGGAACCGCTGAACAAGCTTTGCAGCAGATTGATGAGAAAGGTTATTTAATTCCCTATCAGGCAGACGACCGTGAAGTGGTGAAAGTGGGAGTGGAGTTCAGTGCGGAGAAAAGGAATATAGATCGATGGCTGTTGTAGTGCGGAGATATGCCAGGCATGTTTTCGCAAATTTTTTATATATATGGAGAAAAAACTTGTCCAAGGTTGATTATTTTAGCTTCCCGTTTCCTCTTCCTGTCCCTTTTTTCGTCTTAACTAGCTTTTCTTTCTTATAAATCTCTTCCCAGTACTCTTTAATCATGATTTAATCTTGTCCTTTCATTCCTAATGAAGATGGCGCATCTTTGCATCGTTAACGTTAGCGAAGTAATAATCATTAGTATTTATCTTAAAAAGAAAGGACCAAAATTATGGCAATTAGATTTAGAAGAGTGTCTCGTTTGTGTGACCCTACCAACAAAGAATTAGGAAAGAAAGTGTATCCGGTAATCTCTTATCAATACGATACGAGTGCAACTTTGAAAGAAATTGCAAAAGAGATTTCCTCCAATTCGGGAGTAAGTGAGGGTGAAACAATTAGTGTTTTAAAGGACTTTCGTACTTTATTGAGAAAAACATTACTGGCGGGGCGTTCAGTAAATATCGAAGGACTGGGTTACTTTTTCTTGTCTGCCCAAAGCAAAGGGACAGAGAAAGCGGAAGACTTTACCTCAGCTGATATTCAAGGATTACGCATCTGTTTTCGTGCCAACTCGGATATTCGTCTGTCTACCGGAACATCAACTCGTTCGGATGGCTTGAAATTCAAGGATCTGGATCATATTAATAAATCGGATGTTATCGGAGGAAATCCGGATGACGGGAATGATGGAGAAAACCCGAATCCGGGTGGTGGATCGGGTGACGATGATGAAGCACCGGATCCGACAGTATAATATGAAAAGTAAGGTAGCTCATTATAACAGGGTGATTATAAGGATGGGGCTTCGGCCTCATTCTTTCTTATAAGCTTTTCGAAAGCTAATTATAAAGTCTCAACTTAACTATAAGTAAATAAGAGTATGCAAATAACAACAATCCTTGCTTTTATTACTGCTATGGGCGGTCTGGAAGCGGTGAATGGATAGTACGATATATCTTCTGTCGTAAGACGGATGTCAGAAAAGAGGAAGCTTCGGTCTGTAATCTGGAAGAAGAAAACCGACGTAAGAAGGTGGACTGGCTGGAAGATCGCCTGACTCAGCGGGATGAAAAAATAGATGGCCTCTATATCGAACTGCGTAAGGAACAGGAGGAGAAAATAAATTGGATACATAAGTGTCATGAAGTGGAGCTGATTCAAAAGGAATCTGAAGTGAAAAAGTGTGAGATCAGAGGATGTACCCAAAGAATGCCACCTTCGGATTATTAAATAATGACTAATATATGAATATCATGAGAAAAATAGATTCTATTATTATACATTGTTCGGCTACAAAAGTCGGGCAGGATTTTACAGCAGCAGATATTGACCGTTGGCATCGTGAACGTGGATTTAATGGTATAGGGTATCACTATGTTGTCTGTCTGGACGGAAGATTGGAGAGAGGGCGGGATATTTCTTTGGCGGGGGCTCATTGCAAAGGCTGGAATGAGCATAGTATCGGGATATGCTATATTGGTGGGCTGGATGTAAACGGGCATCCTGCGGATACTCGGACGAAGGCTCAGAAAAGGGTGCTTTATCAATTGATCATGGATTTGCAGAAAGAGTATGGTATCCTTCAGGTTTTGGGACATCGGGACACTTCGCCGGATTTGAATGAAGATGGGGTAATTGAGGCTAATGAATACGTAAAGGTTTGTCCTTGTTTTGATGTGAAGGAGTTTCTGAGAAGTGGGAGGGAAGCCTTGTTTGTATGGTTGGTGGCTTTAATGATTCCTTTTTTGTGCTTGGGGTGCAGAGGTAAGAAGGAGATTGTCTGTAAGAGCCGGGAGATTAAAGTTGATTCGAGTTCTACGGTCGGACGCAGGAACAGTTTGCTTCAGCAGGCTTTCATTTCGAGAAGTGATTCGGAAGTAGTGGAAGAGCATTTGGAACAGATCGTTTTCATATATCCTGTGGATACGGCTTCGCAGGTTTCTGTGAAGATCATGAAGAATTCTCTTGACCGAAGGACAGGGAAGCTGCAGCAGGTGGTTGCCGGTAGTATGTCAGCGGAAGAAGATTCTCTGTCTTTGGAGTCCGGGGTAGAGTTCAGAACGAGTGAAGAGGTGAAGAAAACTGTTTCTGTGAAACGTGTCAATAGGTGGAAAAGAGGGATATTTATATTGGGGGGAATAGCTCTGATTTATGGTGGATGTAGATGGATGAGAAGATTTAAAGTATAAACCGACCTGTGAATTTCAACTTCCATCTTTTTTTAGTAATTTTGCCCAATCAACTCAATAACAAATAAATAATGGATGAATTAAACAATGGGGAACAAGGGCAATATGTTGAACCCGGGAAAAATGAGAAGAAAAATAATACACGAAAAATTGTAAAAAGGACTTTGCTTACGGCAGGACTAGCTTTGGCTGTATACATGGTATACTCCATCGTTTATCTGTTTATTTCGCCCGACCGTAATATTCAGCAGATCTATCTGGTGCCGGAGGATGCGGCATTTATTATTCAGTCATCTGCTCCGATTGAAGATTGGGAAAAGTTTAGTGGAAGCGAAACCTGGCAATGTCTGAGAAAAGCGAAATCATTTGAAGAAGTTGCGAAGAGTGTAGAAAAGCTTGACTCGGTTGTCAAAAGCAATAAAGTGCTGTTATCACTGGTCGGTCAGCGGGATCTGCTTATCTCACTTCATAAGACCCGCGCTACCGATTGGGATTTTCTGCTTATAGTAGATATGCAGAAAGCTTCTAAAATGGATTTATTGAAAGATCAGGTCGAAACAGTGCTGGCAATGTCCGGCTTTACCGTCACTAATCGAATGCATAATGGAATTAACATTCTTGAAATGCGTGATCCGGATACCCGTGATGTCTTTTATACTGCTTTTGTAGATAATCACCTGGTAGGTTCTTATACTTCCGGACTCGTTGAATCTGCCATCAACTCCCGTAATAAGCCTAAGATCGGACTTGACCAGTCTTTTATTGAAACGGAAAAATTAGTTTCCGGTAAAGGGCTTGTCAGGGTATTTATCAACTATGCCCGTATTCCTCAGTTTATGTCCATTTATCTGGGAGCGAGAAATGAATATGTCGATCTGTTCAGTAATTCTATGAATTTTGCGGGCCTTTACCTGAATATGGATAAAGACCGGATGGAGGTGAAAGGTTATACGTTGAAGAAAGATTCGGTGGATCCTTATATCACTGCCTTGCTGAATTCGGGGAAGCATAAAATGAAAGCTCACGAGATTTTGTCCGGGCGAACGGCTCTTTATACAAATATCGGCTTTGATAGTCCGGTAACTTTCGTGAAGGAACTGGAGAATGCTCTGTCTGTTCATGATAAACTGTTGTATGACTCTTATCAGAGTTCACGGAAAAAGATAGAAAGCCTGTTTGGTATTTCTCTGGAAGAGAACTTCCTGAGCTGGATGTCCGGAGAGTTTGCCATAACGCAATCCGAACCGGGGTTATTAGGACATGATCCTGAAGTGATTCTGGCTATTCGGGCAAAAAGCATCAAAGACGCCCGTAAAAATATGGAGTTTATTGAAAAGAAGATCAAACGCCGGTCTCCGGTTAAGATAAAGTCTGTTAATTATAAGGACTTTGAAATCAATTATGTTGAAATGAAAGGTTTCTTCCGTCTGTTCTTCGGAAAGCTGTTTGATAAATTTGAGAAGCCATATTATACTTATGTGGATGATTACGTCGTTTTCAGTAATAAAGCTGCTTCCTTGCTTTCTTTTGTAGAAGACTATGAGCAGAAGAATTTACTGAAGAATAATGCAGGATTTAAGGATGCTTATTCGTATATGAAATCAAGTTCCACAATCTTCTTGTATACAGATATGCACAAGTTCTACTCACAATTGAAACCTATGATGAATCCTGCTACATGGAATGAAATACAATCGAATAAAGATGTCTTGTATTCATTCCCTTACTGGACGATGCAGGTGATCGGAGATAACAATCTGGCTTCTCTGCAGTATGTGATGGATTACCGTCCATACGAGCCGGAAGAGGTAGTTGCCGTTGTCAGCGATGAGGAAGATCAGGATATGGACGAAGAGGCTGTGACCGAAAAGGAGCAGATGAGCGAGTTAAAGCGTTTCTATATTGAGAAGTTTGAAGGAAATGTTCTGCGTGAGTTCTATCCGGAAGGAGCACTGAAAAGCGAAGCGGAAGTGAAAGAAGGAAAACGTCACGGACGTTATCGTGAATATCACGAAAATGGAAAGCTCAAGCTTCGTGGGAAATATTCAAATAATCAGCCTAAAGGCACATGGAAGTATTACACCGAGGAAGGTGAATTTGAACGTAAGGAGAAGTTTTAAATGAACTTCTCCTGATAGGTATATATCTTATTTAATATTTTCTTCTGTGCTGGGACAAGAAGTTATCTATAAAGCGGACGATATAAACGACAGCAACTCCGGCTATGACCAATACGATAATACGACTCAACATAGTTTTTGATTTTATATTTAACGGTGTACAAAGATAAATAAGATATATGATATATGGGATATCGGGATAAGAAAAAATAATTCAACCCTAGAACAGGGGTCTGAATAGTACTTTTATAAATTACTGATTTCTAGCTATAAAGAAAAATATGAATAAAAAAGTGTCGAAAAGTTTTTGAGTTCTCGCAAAAAGCACTACCTTTGCATCCGCAAATAAGGATGGTTCCGTAGCTCAGCTGGATAGAGCAACGCCCTTCTAAGGCGTGGGTCAAGCGTTCGAATCGCTTCGGAATCACTGATGTAAACGTTGATTATTTAATAATAGTCAACGTTTTTCTTTTGTTTGGGGTACATCAATTTTATTGAATTCTGAGTGGTTTCATATTGCGATTATCCCCTATAAAACAGTAAATGTCCCCCTATGTCCCCCTTTACTGTATACTATATTGATTTGATAAACAGGCAAATATTTGATTTAATTAAGAATATATTTATACCCCCTATTTTATAAAGCAACTCCCATTATTATTCCTACATTTGCATTCAGAGATTCGTCTCTTTAGTTGGGAAACATAAACCTTTTGTTCATGAAGCATTTACGACAAACTTTACTTTTTATATTATTAGGATTCTTATTGAGTGCTTGTCGTCATACAGCTGACCGATTGTTATCTATCGAACAATTGATCAAGCAGAAACCGGACAGTGCCCTTTCTTTACTTCGCCAAATTCAGCATCCGGAGAAGCTGTCGGATTCAAATAGGGCTTTGTATGCATTGCTAATGACTCAGGTGATCAATCAGTCACCTGATGAGGAACATAAAAGTGATTCACTTATATCTGTTGCAATCGATTATTATAAAGGAACCACGGACTCTGTTCATGTGGCACTGGCTTATTATAATGCCGGTCTGGTAGCGATGGAAAACGAAGACTCAGAAGCTTCCCTGCATAATTTCCTAAAGACAATCGACTGGCTGGGAGAGAGTGATAACGATGAACTTCAGTTCATGGTCAGGTATAAAATGAGTCGTCTTTTCAACTTACGACTGATTCCTGATGAGGAACTACGGTTGGGGAAGGCAGCGTTACCTTATGCCGAACGGACAGGCAACCCTTTGTATATCTGTGCATTGTTGCCGTATATCACTCACGGATTTATGCAGACAAATCAACTGGATAGCGCCTATAAATACTCTGTGCAAGCGATACAACTGGCTGAGAAAGAGAACCTGGTCCGGACCTTATCCCATATTTATTCACAGCATGCCCATCTTTGCATGGCAATGAAGGACTATAAACAGGCGTTGATGTATCGCGATAAAGATTTGGCTATTCTATTTGAACTTTTCGGAGAGGAAAATGAATATATCTATGATCATTATATAAATAAGGCAAACACACTGACTGAACTGCATCAGTATGATTCTGCTTTCTACTACATTAATAAAGCGGTGGAAGATACAACAGATATACAATATACAACTCGAAAGTCTTTGGCTAAGGCTGAAATTTATGCTGCTACCGGGCAGATGGATTCGGCATATTATTATATGAACCGACATGCTGACTTGCGGGATAGGCTCATAGAGGAGAGAGATAAGGAAGGTTTACTGACTTTGCACCGGAATTATCACAATGATGAATTGAAAAAAGCCAATACCCGTCTTTGGCAACAGGCGGTGGAAAGGAAGCTGCAACTGTACGTTGTGACTATTGTTTGTTGCCTGGCGATTTTGTTAGGGGTATGCATCTACTTCTTTTTATATAAAAGGAAACAACAGGAAGTATTGCGTCAGAAAGGACAGATTGCCCATCAGCAGGAGTTGTTGAAGTACCGTGAAATAGAAAAACTACAGGCAGAAAAAGACTTGTCGGAAGCTAAGGAAAGGGAAGCGCAGATTCGGGAGAAAGAGGCTTTACTAAAGGTTGAGTTTTTTAAGCGCCTGAATGAAACTTGTATTCCTGTGATTGAAAATCCGAAAACCCAGCAGAATATAATGCTCAAGGATGAGGACTGGAAAGTAATATTCAAGAATGCCAACAGTATCTTCCTGAATTTTACAGAACGTCTGAAGAATCAGTATCCTGCACTGAATGAGGAGGATTTGCGGTATTGCTGTATGGTGAAAATGCAGTTTTCGCAGACTGATATTGCTAAGATCATGCATCTGGAGAAAGATTCGGTGAAGAAAAGACTGAAACGAATTCGTACCGAAAAGATGGGGATAGCGCAGGAAACAACATTGGAGGCTGTGCTTCGGGACTTTTAAATGATTAAGAATGAGAATGAAATAATTTGTTAAACCAAACATTAGAATTATGAAACAAACACTGAGTTTTCATAGTCCGATCATTGCTTCTACACAGAGCAAGGTGGATGTAGAAGCTTTTGAGAAGAGTACAGATGCTTTTGAAAAGGGAGAGCACTTACAGTCTTTTTATCTGTTGCTGGATTATATTGATCCGGAGTTACGCAGCAAATTTGGTAATGCAGAAGGGACAGAGTTTGCCGTACCTCATGGTTCCATTATGGTCTATCTGAGGCTGGAGGGTGACCAGCTGAATATTACAGCTCCATTTCTGTTGTTGCCGGAAAAGGGGAGGATTCCTTTGCTGCGCCAGGTGGCAGCTTTGAATCTGACAGAACTGACGTTAGCATGTATCTCTTTGCAGAATGATAAGTTGTTCTTTGACTTTCATTGTCCGGTGGCTTTATGCAATCCTTACAAGATATACTATGTGCTTGAGGAAATCTGCCGGATAGGAGATAAGTATGATGACGAATTTGTGACTAAGTTCAAGGCCGAGCGCATTTATGAGCCCAAAATTACTCCATACGACAATGAAACGGTGGATAAGGTATACGAAGCCCTCCAGCAGAGCTGTAAGGAATGTATGGACGCTGTAAAATACTTCGAGACAGAACGAAAATATGGTTATGCCTGGAATATATTATCCAGTACGCTTCTTAAAATATGCTATTTTGTCTGTCCGCAAGGGCAACTGCTGAATGATCTTGATAAAGCGATTACAGATCATGGGCGGGAGGATATGCCGTTGCCGGAGATCGTATCCCGTACCAAATCTGTTGTCACACGCCTTCAGGAAATGACGAAGGAGCAACTGGCTGCCGATCTTTACTTTGTTGAAACTTTCATTTCGGACAGACGCCGTTCCGTACTGAAAAACATTCAGGATAACTTTGAAGATGCATACGAGAAAGCCGGCTCGGCATTGGAATCAGGTGACTTCATCGTTTGCTGCCTGCTTATTATTAATAAATTCTATGAATTGTACTATTATAATAATGTGCAGAATGATGTGAATGCGGTAGTTGTGAAAGCAATGAAGGCTACCTCTGCCATGTCATGGGAAGAAGCTGCTCCGATATTATATGAAGCGATGGATAATATCATGGAAGGAGAACTGGATGTAGATGATGACGAAGAAGGTGGTGACGAAGACGGAGAAACAATGGGCTTCGATATGTCACAGCTTCAACAGATGCAACAGGAAATGATGCAGCAGGCGATGCAGAATATTGATATGGAGCAAATACAGAAGATGCAGCAACTTGCTATGGAGAATATGCAAAAGATGATGGCCGGTATGTATGGCAACAATAACAATACGGAAGAGGACACTAACAAATAAAGAACAAGACTATGGAACAGAATATATACAATGCCATTTATAAAGTGAATCATGCCGGTGGCTGCGGCAGTTGTTTTTATCTGAAACAATATGATCTGTTTGTTACCAATTATCATGTAGTAGAGGGATTCCGTCAGGTAGCGATCCAGGATAATGATAAGAATTCGTTTCTGGCCAGGGTCGTTATGGTAAATTCCGTATTGGATATTGCTTTGCTGTCGGTGGAAGGGGATTTTTCTGCTCTTCCGGATATCCGGTTATCGGAGTTGAAAGAAGTCGCGATCGGACAGAAGATAAACGTGGCCGGCTATCCGTTTGGTATGCCGTTCACCGTGACTGAAGGTACGGTTTCTTCTCCCAGACAGCTGATTAACAACAGTTATTATATTCAGACAGATGCTGCGGTCAATCCGGGAAATAGCGGAGGTCCCATGTTCAATGAACGTGGTGAATTGATCGCCATTACCGCCAGTAAGATCACCGATGCGGATAATATGGGATTTGGTATCCCTGTGGATACACTGAAAAAGGTGCTGGAGAATATAGAAAGTCTGGATCGCTCTGTTTTCAATGTGCAGTGTAATAGTTGCGATGAATTCATTTCCGAAGAAGATGAATATTGCCCTTGTTGCGGTGACAAGTTGCCGGAAGAAATCTTTAAAGAGAGGGGACTGACCGATCTGGCTGTATTCTGCGAAGAAGCCATTGAAGCGATGGGAATCAATCCGGTATTGGCACGTGTGGGATACGAAGGCTGGAAATTCTATAAGGGAAGTTCGGAGATACGTATGTTTGTGTACGACCGTTCTTATCTGTTTGCCACCTCTCCGCTGAATATTCTGCCAAAAAAGAATCTGGAACCTGTGCTGACCTATTTACTTCAGACAGAGATTGCTCCTTATCGTTTCGGACTGGATGGAAATCAGATTTATCTTTCTTATCGTGTGCATATATCTGATATATTCTCCGATTATTCGGAAAATGTCAAGACGAATCTGACCCATCTGGCTTTCAAGGCAGATGATCTGGATAATTATCTGGTGGATACTTTTGGCTGTGAGTTTTCCGAATATGCTAATAAAAACGCTATCTGACCAATAACTAAACTATTTGAATATCACTCCTTTCGCTGAATTATTGAGGCGGAAGGAGTGTCTTTTTTCCTCCCTGCCGGACACTCGCAAATCTATTTTTACGAAGAATAACGAACGTTATATAGGTTTCAAAAAGCTCAAAAAAGGTAAAATGATGTTGCGATTCTCTGTTATTACTTATACTTTTGGACGATTAACAACTAAAAAACACAATAAAGTTATGAAGAAATTGATTTTTTTATTTGCATTTTGCCTTACTGTGACTAACATTTTCGCTCAAACTGACCCTAGCCAATTGAAAAAAGAAGGAAGCGACGCTTTTAATGCCAAGAACTATCCCGTAGCTTATGCTAAATTCAGTGAGTATCTGAAACAAACGAATAACCAGGATTCTGCAATCGCTTATTACTGTGGTATGGCTGCAGATGAAGTGAAAAAGTATGCAGAAGCTGTGACTTTCTTTGATATTGCTATTCAAAAGAAATTCAATATAGGTAATGCTTATGCCCGTAAAGCGCTGGCACTGGATGCTATGAAGAAGACTGACGAGTATGTTGCTACCTTGGAAGAAGGTCTGAAAGTAGACCCGGACAATAAAACAATGATTAAGAACTATGGTCTCCACTACCTGAAAGCAGGTATCGCTGCGCAGAAAGCCGGAAAAGTGGAAGAAGCAGAAGAATGCTTTAAGAAAGTGATTCCTTTGGATCATAAAACATATAAAACCAATGCTTTGTATAGCCTGGGCGTTTTATGCTATAACGACGGTGCGAATATCCTGAAAAAGGCTGCTCCTCTGGCAAACTCTGATGCAGACAAATATGCTGCAGAAAAGGAAAAGGCAGATGGCAGATTTAAAGAAGCTATAGGTTACTTGGAAGAAGCTACCAAAGTTTCTCCGGAAGATACAAAGTCTAAAACTATGCTTTCTCAAGTGCAGGCAGCTATGAAGTAAACTACCAATTCCAGATAGAAAGGGTTGCCGGGGAACATTTTGGCAACCCTTTTTTATTGCTTCTTTTTTTGAATGATCTACTTTTTGCGTACTTTTGCTTTCCCAAAAAGAAAGACTTTATGCAATTATATACAAGAGAAGAAACGATTCGGAAAATAAACCATTTAGGGCAATCCTGTCGGCCTTTTATTTTTATTATTAATTATTTGCAGGATGCATCTTATATTGAAGAAGTTGCCTCTGTTGACCCTTCTGAAGTAGTATATAACCTGAATGGGTTTACCAACCAATCTTCATCGAAGGATGTGCTTTCTTGTTTTGAAGAACCTGTCCACTGGAATTCTTATCCCGAATCTTTCGATAGTTACCGTCGGTCATTTGATATCGTTCAACGGAATATATTTGCCGGAAACAGCTTTCTGACCAATCTGACATGCCGCACGCCGATAGAGACGAACCTTAGTCTGAAAGATATTTTCTTCCGTTCAAAAGCAATGTATAAATTGTGGGTCAGGGATCAGTTCACAGTTTTCTCTCCCGAGATATTTGTCAGAATCCAACAGGGAAAAATCAGTTCTTATCCGATGAAAGGTACTCTTGATGCATCATTGCCTTCGGCTGTCCGGCAGCTGATGGATGATCCGAAAGAGGCTGCCGAACATGCTACTATCGTAGATTTGATCCGCAATGATTTAAGCATAGTGGCCGATCGGGTATCTGTGTCCCGATACAGGTATATTGATAAGTTGCAGACGAATCGCGGAACTATTCTTCAGACGAGTTCTGAAATACAGGGAACCTTGCCGGATAATTATCGGGAAAATCTGGGACACATTCTTTTCAAACTCTTGCCTGCCGGTTCTATCACCGGTGCTCCCAAGAAAAAGACGATGCAGATTATCAGTGAAGCCGAGACGTATGAGAGAGGATTCTATACGGGTGTGATGGGGTATTTCGACGGAAGTAGCCTTGATAGTGCCGTTATGATACGTTTTGTGGAGCAGGAAGGCGACAGAATGTATTTTAAGAGCGGAGGCGGAATAACCTGCCGTAGTGAAGTGGAAAGTGAATATCATGAAATGAAACAAAAAGTATATGTGCCAATTTATTGAAACGATTCGCATAGAAGACGGACAGGTTTATAATCTGTCGTATCACACAGCGCGCATGAACCGGACTCGTGCCGCCTTTTGGAAAGAAGCGGCTCCCATTGATTTGTCCGGCTTTATATCTCCTCCGTCTCTGTCCGGTATCTGGAAGTGCCGGATTGTGTACGATAAGGAAATCGAAGAGGTCGGATACACTCCTTATCAAATGAGAATGGTTTCTTCCTTGCGTCCGGTTGCTTCGGACACTATTGATTATAGTTACAAGAGTACCAATCGGGAAGAATTGAATGATCTGTTTGCCCGGAGAGGGAAGGCAGACGATATTCTGATAGTGAAAGACGGATATCTGACTGATACCTCCATTGCCAACATAGCGCTGTATGACGGACATACATGGTATACTCCGGCTCATCCCTTGCTTCAGGGGACGAAGCGTGCGGAACTGTTGGATAATCGGTTCATAGTGGAGAAAGATATCCGGCAGGCGCAATTGGGCGATTACTCCCATATCATGTTGTTCAATGCGATGATAGACTGGAAACGGCTCATCATACCTGTCAATGAAAAATATTTTATTCTATAACTAAAATTAACGGAAATATATACAGAACCGTTGAACAAAGCCTCTTTTTAATCTGTTATATTTATGTGTTTTTCATAGTATTAGATAAAGATTAATTAAAAGAGATTGTACTTCACTTGTGAAAGCTTAGAGTACATCAGAAGCAGAAGAGTCTGTTTTTTTGATAAATGTGTTAGAGCATCGGTTTTACCAGGCCGATGCTTTTTTTATGTCCTTTTGTTGCGTTTTGTAGTTTATATGAAATAAAATTTGTACGTTTGTAGGGTAATAATAGAAAATGATAAAGATGAACATACCCGTTATCTTTCAGTTTTTAAAAGATCTTTCTGCGAATAATAATCGTGAGTGGTTTAATGAGCACCGGTCAGAATATGAAGTAGCCCGTGCCGAGTTTGATAACTTTCTGGCAACAGTAATCGCCCGCATTTCTTTGTTCGATGAAACAATCCGGGGAATCCAGCCCAAAGATTGTACCTATCGTATTTATCGGGATACCCGCTTCTCTGCGGATAAGACACCCTATAAGATACATTTTGGCGGTTATATCAATGCCAAAGGCAAGAAGTCCGATCATTGCGGATACTATGTGCATCTGCAGCCTGACGGAAGTATGCTTGCCGGAGGAAGCTTGTGTTTGCCTCCCAATGTACTGAAAGCTGTCCGCCAAGCCATTTATGACAATGTGGAAGAGTATATCTCCATTGTAGAAGACCCCGAATTCAAAAAATATTTTCCTGTAGTGGGAGAGGACTTCATGAAAACAGCTCCCAAGGGATTCCCGAAAGATTTTAAATATATTGATTATCTGAAGTGCAGACAGTTTGTCTGTTCTTATCTTGTTCCCGATGATTTTTTCACTCGGGCAGACATGATGGAGCAGATAGAGAAAGCATTCCGACAGTTCAAGAGATTTGCCGATTTCATCAATTACACAATTGATGATTTTGAATAAAATAATACCTAAAAATATAAACTTAAAAATTAAACTCATATGGTAGTAGATACTTTAGAAAATCTGGAAAAATACGCGTCTTTGAATCCTTTGTTTGCACAAGCTATTGAGTTCTTGAAATCTCATGACCTCCAAGCCATGGAAATAGGCAAGACTGAACTGAAAGGAAAAGATCTGCTAGTGAATATCGCACAGACAAAGCCTAAGACTAAGGAAGAGGCGAAATTGGAAACGCATAATGAATTTATTGATATTCAGATCCCATTGTCGGGAACAGAAGTGATGGGGTATACTGCTGCCAAAGATTGTGTGCCTGCCGACGCTCCTTATAATGTCGAAAAAGATATTACTTTCTTCGAAGGACTGGCAGAGACATATGTAGCTGTGAAACCGGGAATGTTTGCCATCTTCTTCCCGCAAGACGGACATGCTCCCGGCATTACTCCTGATGGAGTGAAGAAAGTGATCGTAAAAGTAAAAGCATAAACCTAATTCAATTCTGATATGAAAGAGACACTCAACATTATCAAAAACGATCCCTGGCTGGAACCTTTCGCAGATGCCATTACCGGTCGTCACCAGTATGCACTGAACAAGGAAGCCGAGTTGACCAATAAAGGAAAACAAACTCTTTCGGACTTTGCATCAGGCTATCTTTATTTTGGTCTGCACCGTACTCCCAAAGGATGGACGTTCCGCGAATGGGCACCGAATGCTACTCATATTTATATGGTAGGTACATTCAACAACTGGGAAGAGAAAGCTGCTTATAAGCTGAAAAAACTGAAAAACGGTAATTGGGAAATCAATCTTCCGGCAGATGCCATTCAGCACGGAGACTTATATAAGTTGAATGTGTATTGGGATGGCGGACAAGGTGAACGCATTCCTGCATGGGCTACACGTGTGGTGCAGGACGAGCAGACCAAGATATTCAGCGCACAAGTCTGGGCACCGGAAAAGCCATATAAATTCAAGAAAAAGACATTTAAGCCTACTACGAATCCTTTGTTGATCTATGAATGTCATATTGGAATGGCACAACAGGAGGAAAAAGTAGGCACATACAATGAATTCCGCGAAAAAACACTTCCACGCATAGCACAGGAAGGCTATAACTGTATTCAGATTATGGCCATTCAGGAGCATCCTTATTATGGTAGTTTTGGCTATCATGTATCCAGTTTCTTTGCTGCTTCCTCCCGCTTTGGTACGCCTGACGAACTGAAAGCGCTGATTGATGCTGCTCATGAGATGGGGATTGCCGTTATTATGGATATTGTCCATTCTCATGCGGTGAAAAACGAAGTGGAAGGTTTGGGCAACTTTGCCGGTGATCCGAACCAGTATTTCTATCCGGCTCCTCGTCGTGAGCATCCGGCATGGGATTCACTATGCTTTGATTATGGTAAAAATGAAGTGATCCATTTCTTATTGTCCAACTGTAAATACTGGCTGGAAGAATATAAGTTTGACGGATTCCGTTTTGACGGTGTGACGTCTATGTTGTATTATAGCCACGGGTTGGGAGAAGCATTCTGTAATTATGGAGATTACTTCAATGGTCATCAGGACGGCAATGCCATTTGCTACCTGACATTGGCGAATGAGTTGATTCATCAGGTCAATCCGAAGGCTATCTCTATTGCTGAAGAAGTTTCCGGTATGCCGGGACTTGCGGCCAAAGTAGAAGATGGCGGTTACGGATTTGATTACCGTATGGCTATGAACATCCCTGATTACTGGATCAAGACTATCAAGGAAAAGATTGATGAGGACTGGAAACCTTCCAGTATGTTCTGGGAAGTAACCAACCGTCGTCAGGATGAAAAGACGATCTCTTATGCGGAAAGTCATGATCAGGCATTGGTAGGAGACAAGACTATTATTTTCCGTCTGATTGATGCCGATATGTATTGGCATATGCAGAAAGGCGATGAGAATTATGTAGTCAATCGCGGAATCGCTTTACATAAGATGATCCGCTTGCTGACATCTTCGACGATCAATGGCGGTTATCTGAACTTTATGGGTAATGAGTTCGGGCATCCCGAATGGATCGATTTTCCGCGTGAAGGTAATGGATGGTCTTGTAAGTATGCCCGTCGTCAGTGGGATCTGGTAGATAACAAGAATCTGGCTTATCACTACATGGGGGACTTTGATGCTGAGATGCTGAAAGTGATCAAGAGTGTGAAAGATTTCCAGGCGACTCCGGTTCAGGAGATCTGGCATAATGATGGTGATCAGGTATTGGCTTATGGACGTAAGGATCTGATATTTGTATTTAACTTCAATCCGAAACAGTCTTTTGTAGATTATGGTTTCCTCGTTAGTCCGGGAGCTTATGAAGTAATCTTGAATACGGATAATGTTGCATTTGGCGGAAATGGTCTTGCAGATGATTCAGTAGTTCATTTCACGATTGCCGATCCGTTGTATAAGAAGGAAAAGAAAGAGTGGCTGAAACTCTATATTCCTGCACGTACAGCTGTTGTTTTGAGAAAGAAGAAATAACTCAAGGAATAAAAAATAAGAAAGCCCTTGCCGAGCATTTAATGTTTGGCAAGGGCTTTTTTCTATAAGAATGTTCCCGGACCGAGAATGTCGTACATATAACTGACATTGCGGGTTTTTAGCAACATTCCTTGCGGGGAATAAAAGAGCTGGTATTTGATATCTACATTATCTTGTCCTACCTTAATGACGATGATTGCCTGCCATTTAGGAAATTCCACCATGGTTACATCATTTACTACCCAACTGGCATAAGGACCGGATACAAAGGCGTTGTATACGGTAGGTGTCACCCGGTCGAGACTGACAAGGTCCGTCTGTGTCATTTGCCATTGAGCCTGCGTATTGAACCAGACGTTTTTAGTGAATCCATTCATGACAAAGTTAGCGCAATAATAGCCATCATCCTGCGACCATGCTATACCGTTGGCTTTGGGGTACATCTTTTTGAAGGCAGCCTGTATATTGCCGGGAGGTAAGATTGCGAAGGCAGATACAGACAATAATAATATGACTGCCAAAAAACTAATTTTCTTCATAAGGTTCTGGTTTAGGAAATTATTTATCTAACTAAACAGCCTTTGAGAATTTTTGTTTTCAGTTGGGGGGAATAAATCAGTAGTATCTCCATTGGGGCTGCCTAAAAAGTCAATAGTATCATCAATTCCCCTCCCTTCGGGAAGGAGGAGAGTTAAGATACTATTGATTTATCATTTGCCTTCAATCGGAGCAGATCAGAATGTAATCTTCAGAATCTTCCCATTATAGGCCCCAACGGAAACCTCAGTGGCTTTATAAGGCAATAAACAGATTTCCTCTTTGGCACCGGTCAATAAGTCTGTAGCCTGATATTTTTCCATTTGTGGTATCTGTAAGAAATCAAACGCGTGAGAAGGTACGTTGATTGCTACATCAACCAGTTGGCTATCGAAATTGACGATGATGAACAGCAATTCATTCTTATACTTTCGCATAAAAGTATATTGCTTATGTTCGTCGAAACGCCATCCGTTTTTATTGGCGTACATCAGGTCGAAGAATACTCCTTTGGCGATGGATGTCTCTTCATTACATAGCGTAAGTACTCTTTGGTAAATGCTGTACAGGCGTTTATGCTCTTCGGTCAGCATTTTGCCGTCAAACTTACCGCCATTGCGCCAGCGACGAATAGTATCCACGCTCCAGTAATCGAATATCGTAGTCCGTCCGTCTCTTCCGCTGAAACCTTCGCTGTCCATTCCCAGTTCTCCAAACTCCTGACCAAAATAAATCATCATAGGATTGGTGTTCATACAAGCAGAAACGATCAGAGCAGGGATTCCTTTACGTGGATCTCCTGCAAAGAAATCGGAAGCGATGCGCTGTTCGTCATGGTTTTCCAGGAAGTTCAGCATTTGTTTTTCTATTCCGTTCAGACTTTGCCAACAGTGGGTGATGGATGCCGCGGATTCGTAGCCGCAAGCTACATTGCGGAGTGTATCGTATAAACCGACCTTATCATATAGATAGTCAAATTTCCCACGGAGGAGGTAATTGCGGTATTCGTTGGGATTATAGACCTCGGCAATGAAAAGGATTTCCGGATGTGCTTCCTTTACTTGTGGAATAGCCCATTCCCAAAATTCTACAGGAACCATTTCCGCCATATCGCAGCGGAAACCGTCGATACCTTTTGAGGCCCAGAATAAAAGAATGTCCAGCATCTTTATCCAGGTATCCGGAGTCGGGGAGAAATGGCAAGTGCCGCCATTCAGATAATCTACTCCATAGTTCAGCTTGATGGTTTCGTACCAGTCGTTGATGTTCGGTGTAGCGTCAAAACGGTTGTTACCTGTCGCTTTGGCCGGATATTCATGGTAAGGCTCTGCTGCACCTTCTTTCATATCGAACTGGGCACGCAACTCGGACTGCGGTATATAGTAGAAATTATTGTACGGGCTGAAAGCGTAGTTCGGGTCATCGTTTGCTCCCAGTTCGGTAGTGCCGTCCGGTTGTGCATCCGAGTGATACTGGCGTGCTACATGGTTGGGGACAAAATCTATAATAACTTTCAGTCCGGAACGGTGAGTGCGATGTACCAGATTCTCGAACTCCTTCATTCGTTCCGGCACATCGGTTGCCAAGTCCGGATCTACATCATAATAATCCTTGATGGCGTAGGGAGAGCCCGCTTTGCCTTTCACGATGGCGGGGTGGTCGGGCCGTATGTTGAAGCGACGGTAATCCGTCTCCGTTGCATGCTCGATAATGCCTGTATACCAGATATGGGTAGCACCCAGTTTCCTGATTTCTCCAAGTGCCTTGAGGGTGAAGTCGGCCATTTTACCACATCCGTTGGCGGTAATGTCTCCATTATAGACACAATGGTTGTTATTGTTTCCGAACAGGCGTGTAAACACCTGATAGATAATCATTTTATTTTCGTTGTTCATATAGAGTAGATTTTATTTCATATCATAAATATTTTCGGGAAAAGTACGGAGTTACTTCCATATTTTCCCTTTTTCCGCCAGTGTCTGGTCAAGTAAGTCATTGGCTATCTTATAACCTTGCTCGAAGATTTCTTCTGCTTTTTCCAGTTCGGTGTTGCTGTATCCATAGAGGTTGTATGGCTCGATCAGCAAGTCACATTTTTCTCTTTCGGGGAAAGTATTGGCACGGAACATAAAGTGGAAGGAGCGCATGGCAATGCTTACGATATTCATTTTATAGTCTTGCGCCATGATGGGACTTACATTGACGGCTACCACCTTGTCGCATATTCTGCGGAGGGTGGAGACCGGAAGGTTCATCATTAATCCGCCATCTACGTAATTGGTTCCGTCGATATTGACCGGAGCAAACATGACAGGCATACAGCAGGAAGCAGCCACACGTTCGGCTATGGAACCACGGTGGAAATGAACCATACGTCCGTGGTCCAGATCGGTAGCCGTGATGATTAAGGGGATTTGCAACTCTTCCAGATTCTTGGCTTTCAGATTGGTATGGAGAAAGTCAATAAATTCACAGAGGTCAAATAGTCCTTTCTTGGGGATGACTAACTTTGTCAGGTCCTGAAACTTATGGCCGGAGAAGTATTCAATCACTTGGTGAGGTTCATTTCCGTCGGCATAAAAAACTCCGGCAAGCGCACCGGCACTTACTCCGGAGATAATGTCCGGTTTGATGTCATGCTCCAGCAGAGCCTGCATCACCCCCAAATGCGCAAATCCTTTAATAAATCCTCCGCTTAAAGCATAGCCTATCTGATATTTACGGCTATTCCAGTTATTTGTGAATACCTCCATGAGTTACTTTCTTTTTTAGTTCGCCACGAATTTAGTGAATTTATTGAAAGTAGGAGGAATATAATGGATAGTTTTTTTGAATTGTATACAATCCTCTGAAAGCTATCCATATTTAGGCTGATGCGGCTAGAATCCGAAATCGTCTATCTCAACTTTATGTTCTTCTGATTCTTTGAAAGGTTTCGCTTCTTTCTGCACAGGGTTTCCTTCGATATATACGGCACGGAACGGGCGGGCAGGGCAGACGTATTCGCAGCCGCCACATCCGACGCAGATCTCTGTATTGACGTGGGGAAGAGTCAGTCCGTCTTTGTAGGGTACCATAGCAATGGCTTGCGTAGGGCAATGCTCTGAACAGGCTCCGCAACTGGTTCCGTCAGTGAGGACAATGCAATTTTCTTCTATAAAGACGACATAGCCCATCTGAGTGAGATGTTTCTGTTCTACCGTCAACGGAGGGATGGCACCGTTGGGACAGACATCGCTGCATACGGTACAGTCGAAATTACAGAATCCTTTTTCGAAACTGACCGTTGGCTGCATCACACCCCCCAGACCGTATTCCATGAAAGCGGGCTTCAGTACATGTGACGGGCATTTGCTGACACAAAGGTGGCATGATGTACAATGTTGCTGGAAACGTTTCTGGCTGACAGATCCCGGCGGAGTAATAGGATTTTCTTTTTTGTATGCCTTTTTGCCTTCCATCGTCGCAATGGACTCTTGCGCTTTCGTAAGAAGCGTGGGAGCTGCTCCGGCAGTAGCCAGTCCGGCAAGCAGAAAACGACGTTTGGAAGAATCTGCAGCAACGGAATATGATTCTGTTGCCACCGGTTGTTTTTCTGTAGCGGAAGAACGTTGTTGTCCCTTTGAAGCAGGGGCGTAAACCAGCGCTTTCTGTTTGCAGGCACCGAGACAGTCGAAACAGTCTACACAGCGGCTATAGTCAATAGCGTGTTCTTTGCTGTGGATACAGGCAGCTTTGCATTTGGTAGCGCAAAGTCCGCAACCATTACATTTTGCGGTATCGATACGGACTTTGAACAAAGAGTAACGGCTCAAAAATCCTAATACCGTACCTACCGGACAAATGGTATTACACCACGTGCGTCCGTGTTTCCATGCCAATATAAGAATGGCGGCAAAGGTCAGTATCGCTATAAGAAGGGAAGAAAGGCTTAATACCGAGGTGTCTACCTGATAAAACGTGTAGTTGTCGAATCTGGAAAATACGGATTCCAGCAGGTTGTTTCCCAGCATATACACCGGTTTGAAGATGTGTACTACAATGCGTCCGTATGCGCTATACGGGTCCAGCAATCCCAATACCACTGAGAAGCCGCATACGGAGGCAATTACAGTCACTCCGAGCACGGTCCATCTCAGTATATTCTTTGCAGGACTGTACCGATATCTTTTTTTCTTCTTTCCCACAGACTTTGAAATGCGTGCTATAACATCCTGCCATATTCCCATCGGACAGATGGTAGAGCAATAGATACGTCCGAACAACAGGGTTAACGCAATCAGCACAATCAGTATGCCTATGCTGAGAGATAGCACGGCAGGGACAAACTGTATATGTGCCAACCGATGAAAACTGTTCGGCAGAATATTAGCAAAATCGAGAAAATAAAAAGTAATCAGTGCAAAAAGGACAACTGATATTCCGATACGTATCTTTCTTAGCATGGTGGTTTACATCTTAATTCGCTTGACATTCAGTTTGTCGATGTCCATCGTTCCTACTTTCAGTGCTTCTCCTTTGGCAAGGTGACCTACAGTGTCCAGCGGCATTTCGCGTACTTGATTGAAGAATTTGGCTGCGGCTGTATCTACGGCTACGATATCCGGTGAGATAAAGAGACCTTTCGCCAGCACCACGTCCGAAGCGGAACGCCCTCGCGGTCCGTTGGTCTTCATGATACGGTAGGCGTCTACGACATTAAGCACAGCTTTCTTTTCCAGTGTACAGATGTCCGCAATGCATTGCTGCAGGTCGTTCTGGTGGAAGAAGCCGCGGTCCCAGACGATACCCATATGGTTTTTCATGGAGATAGTCAGGTTGGCGCCTCCGTGATTCTTCAGGATAGGGACGTTAATCCATACATCACAATTCAGGATGGCTTCATGTATTTTCGCCTTCTTCATCTTTTGTCCTTTTGGCAGGTCAACGGGTTTGTAGTAAGACTCCAGGTGGGCCGGCATAACTTTGGCTCCGGCTTCTTTTGCTGCCGCTTCGATACCGCTGTTTTTGTAGCACTTCTGCCAATCGTCGCAGGTATGGTCGAATACGGTGACCTCTTTGGCTCCGGCGGCAAAACATTGTTTGATGATTTCCGTGATCAGTTTCGGATTCGTGTTTCCTGCCAGTTCGGGCACTTTATCCCATCCGATATTGGGCTTTACCACCACTTTCTGTCCGGGTTTGATGAATTGCTTCATACCGCCCAGCTCGCTGATAGCACGACGGAACATGGCTTCCGGTTCGCCGCCCATGACGGCTACCAGGTCCGGTTTATCACCATTTGCCTTATTGATTGTCTGAGTCAGTATCTCCATCGCCTCTGAACGCTGTATAGTCATGGCGGCACCAGTAATAGCTACTGTCTTTAAAAAATCCCTTCTGTCCATCTTTCTTTTTTAGTTTAGAGTTTTGCAATTGCCTTTAGCAGGGCGTATCCGCCAAACCATTGAATGAGCATCCCCGGAATGCCGATACGGAAATCTTGTACTGCGATATAGAAATCTCCCTCGATCATCCATTCAAAAGCGGTTCCTATGAGTTGATAGGAGAGAATTACTCCAAGGACGGCTAACAAAGAAACGGTTTTCACGGTACGCGCAGCAAGAGCGGAAGCACCGGCAAGCAAGGTTGATTTTATCAGTATAATCGGGAGAACGGCTTCGGATGGCATGGCAAACAAGACATGATTGATGACAGGAGAAAGAACAGCTGTCAGCAATCCTACCCGAAAGCCGTATTTATAAGCGGCAATTAAGGTAAAAAAGTAAATTGGTAATAAAGTCGGTCCACCGTAAGGAACGAGGTGGCACAGTTGTGGAAGTGCGATGTTGCCTGCTACGAATAACAGGGCGAACAGGTAAGTTTTCACATTGCTGTAATTCAGCGAATAGAGTTTGGCGGATGTTTCCATTTTCATTGATGACTTTAATGTTTAGATTGATGATATCTTAAAGATTAGACTATTCTCGTTTGAAAAAGTTTAATCGGTCTCATAATTTCTTGGCCGGTCAAATCATGATTGGGCTTTGATGTTTACAAAAGTAGTACAAATTTTCAATGAAACGTATTATTTTATCGCTTTTTGTTTATTCATTGAAGTGCGTGAACCGGAACAGTGGATTTCTCCTTCCGGTGACAATGAAAAAAATGTATGATTTATGAATCATCGGTGTTTGTGTTTATAATAAACTTTGTGATAGTTTTAGTAAAACGGTATCTGAGTTTATTATAAACGATGTAATCCCGTTTATGGCTTTCTGTGCTGAAATTTGGCAACAAAAAAGGCTGCGATTTCCATTGGAAGTCGCAGCCTTCAGCTTGTATACCGATGACTCATATCTTATTCGTTATAGGGAAATAGATATGTCTTGTTGTAATATTGTACTTTCCTTACGGACTGATCAATCTTGACTGTATGTTGCCGTTCATGTGATACATTACAGCAGGTGTGTTGAAAGACAGACTTCTTTTCATTGGTTACGGTTTTATAGGTTTATTATTGTTCTGCTTACAAATATACAACATTAAAAAGGCTTTGTCAAGTCCTGACAGTAATAACCCGTTAAACTCTGAAAAAGTATCCTGTTTAGAAATTAATATCGGATACGTTCTTCTTGCATTCTTCAAGTCTTTCCAGCGCCTCCTTGGATAACTGCGGATAATGTAAGTCCAGTTTTTCCATGCGTTCACAGATAATTTGCCCGACGGCATATCGCATGAACCACTTGTTGTCTGCCGGAATCACATACCACGGGGCAATCTCTGTTGAAGTTTCTGTCAGTACATCCGAGTAGGCTTTCATGTAGTCGTCCCAGTATTGGCGTTCCTTGACGTCGGCAGAAGAGAATTTCCAGTTCTTTGATTCATCGTTCAGTCTCTCCATGAATCGTTTCTTTTGTTCGGCTTTTGAAACGTTCAGGAAGAATTTGATGATGACCGTCCCGTTTTCAGTCAGATAACGTTCGAAATCATTAATCTGCCGGTAGCGGCGTTTCCAAAATTCGTTGTCTATATCTTTCGCTTTTAGTATTCCGGGTAGCTTGTTGGATAACAGGATTTCGGGATGCACTTTGGCTATCAGTACATCTTCATATTGGGAACGGTTGAAGATTCCGATTCGTCCCCGTTCGGGGAGCGAACGATTAATTCTCCATAAGTAGTCATGATCCAGTTCTTCGGCAGAAGGTTGCTTAAAGGAGTACACCTGACACCCTTGCGGATTGATGCCGGACATTACATGCTTGATCGTTCCGTCTTTTCCGGCAGCATCCATTGCCTGAAAAATAACCAGAACCGAGTAGCGGTCTTGTGCATAAAGCATACTTTGCAGTTCTGACAGCTTTTCGATATTTTGGGCTAACTGTTCTTTGGCATCCTGTTTGGACATATCAGCAGTAAATGAGGGATTGAAATCGGATACATGATGTTCCTTCCCCGGTTTGGCTGTAAGCTCTTTTAAGACTTCTTTTTTCATTGTTGTATAATTAGGTTGTTATAGGTATATAACAGTTGAATAAAGAAATCAGTTCTTGCCAAATTAAGAGCGTTGAATAGTAATTCCCCAATTATGTATCAACAGATTCTACATAATTCCACACTAATTCCACAATTATATTTATATTGTCTGCTGTTTATATGTTTGATTATCAGTTATATATAGCGGAGTGAAACGTTTGGCATCTGCTTTGCTATATATTAAGTACAAGAAACAATAAAAACAATAGTTCTATTATTCACACTTAAAAAATTACGATTATGAAAAAGGTATTAGTAGCAGTAGCATTGGTATTGGGATTAGGTAGTTCTGTAGCATTCGCACAGGAAGTAAGTAACACTCCGGCAGTGGAAACTCAGACACAAGCTCCACAGGATGAGTATACAAAGATTGAAGTGAAAGATTTGCCGGAAGCAGTGACACAGGCAATAGCGAAAAGCTATGAAGATGCTACCATCAAGGAAGCGTATGTTGCCGAAAAAGAAACCGGTAAGGTTTATAAAGTAATTATCACTACAAAAGACGCCCAGGAAGTAACCGTACTTCTGAATGAAAAAGGAGAAGAAGTTAAAGAGATAAAGTAAAACTTCGAAAGTAATAACTCATAGAGAGGTTCCGGTTCGTGATGAATTGGGACCTCTCGTTCGATGTATTAGGTTCTGTATAAAGATAGTCGGCAGTAATATATACGGTAACAAAGCAAGGAGGCTTACGACTTATTTTTAAGTAATTCATAATAATGTGCATCAATGAACTGGCCATTTTTGAAGCAAGCCTTACGATGTATTCCTGCTTTCTGAAATCCTGCTTTCTCTAGCACACGCATGGATGCGGCATTGTGTTCATATACCGTAGCATATAGGCGTATTACGTCTGTATGCTGAAAATAATGTTCTATGGCTCTTTTCAAAGCAGCTGTTGCAAGGCCCTTGTTCCAGTATGTTTCCGAAATCCAGTAACCGACTTCTGCATTGAAGCGTTCGACATCCGTTCCGCGGACGAATCCGATATTGCCGATTGCCTCATGATTCGCCTCGATGCAATATTCATTCTGTTCCACTTGTTCCGAAGCGTATTTAATGAAGGCATCAGCATCTGTTTCTGTATATGGAAAAGGCAGCCCGTCACGACAGTTATCCCATATCTTCTTATTATTCAGATGCCTTGCTAAGGCTTTGGCATCAGATACTTTCCATGGACGAAGTATAAAATCCATATTCTTATTCTTTGTAGCTATTATGGTTTCTTTCCCGAATCTTTCCCCATGCGTGTGTGTCAAACAGGCAACTGCTGCGCATAGTCTCATACATCACCTTAAATCTCGACATCGGAATGGTATAACTCAGTATATCAGCCTCAAAATAAGGGCGTACAGATGGATCAAAGAAGCCGATGAATGTTCTGTATCCGCCTTTACGATTCTCCAGAATCGTCTGTGTGACCACAGAACTGCATCCCGACCCGAAAGTGGAAATCACTGTATCCTCCTTATTATTATCGAAGAAAGCCCAGGTGGTCAGTCCGGATAATATATCGGGATTGGCCAAAAAAAGGATTCCTTCCAAATGATCGAACGTTTCCACTTTATCTATACGGGCAAAATGCAGATATTCCTTTTCTGCCCTTGGTACTCCCAGTTGCTCAATAAAGCTTTTTACCATTTCCGGCGTCTGCTTATATCGTTCCTTTAGAGATACGAACGTCGGCACGTGCTCGGGCATATCGGTGAATCCGGTATAAAACTTACCACCGCCGCAACCAATTGTTTCCGCATTCAGACTGATGGTATTACCTCCCCTGACTTTACTCATGCTTTTAAAGAAGCATCCGTTCACTTTCCCGGTTTCATTTTCAAGAATGTCCGAGTACCAGAATACGATAGGCAATTCAGCATATTCGCCAAAAGCTTCCCGATAGTTTTCGATGAATTTTTTTATTTCCATAATTAGGTATTTTATCTACGTACAAAGTTAAAATAAAAAAGTAAGGAGCAAAGAATAAAGTCCGAAAATATACGTTTGGTATACGGAGCGATGGAGCACTGAGGGACGCTATCAGATCAAAGTTTCTATGATGGAACTATCGGCAGGAATGAATCTGAATAAATATCTGAAGCTAAGTCTGATAGCAGAGATGGGAGGATTATCGTGCAGCCGGATTGCTTATTACACAACACGTACACTGAAGGCCTTTTTCGAAGATATGTCCAGAGATACGGACCCTTATTTCAAACCGGCTGTATATGTTTCGATGGGAATGAAGTATAAGTTCTGAAAAAGTAGTAACTTTATCGCCATGTCAGTGAAACGAACATTATATTCAGCATTAAAAGTCATAGGGGTATTTCTGATCATATCCTTGATATTCAGGTGCCCGGTATCACCGGGATAGAGTTTGCGCAAAGCATTCAATATGGCTTCTGACTTTATTACAGACTCTCACTGGAACACCCATACGTTAAGTTTTGGTCTTATTTCATAAAAAAGGGTATTTTGCAAAAGAAAAAGGAGAGAACATAGTGCATTATTCCCGCGAAATGCCGTTATTTGCACTCACTAAACAATAAAAGGTTTATTTCGATTTGATTATTTCACATGAATCTTCTCATTTATTGAGCATATCCATCTCTGATTAAGAACTTCCAAAGAACTTTGTTATTGAAATTATTAATTTTTTATATTTGTATTTTATGAATTTGTACATTGGAAATCTTAACTATAACGTTAAGGAATCAGACTTGAGAAACGTAATGGAAGAGTATGGAGCAGTTGCTTCAGTTAAATTAATCACAGATCGTGAAACAAGAAGATCAAAAGGCTTTGCTTTTATTGAAATGCCGGATGATACAGAAGCAGCTAACGCTATCAAAGAATTGAATGGTGCTGAATATGTAGGCCGTCCGATGGTAGTTAAAGAGGCTTTGCCGAAGAACTAATTGACTGAATAACAATCAGTATATAAAAAGAAGGTGTGTTGGTGATCCCAACACACCTTCTTTCGTTTCTGCAGAATCCTGGCCGGACTATTTCTTAAAGTCCAAAGAATTTATCTCTCTTTTTATTGTCTGCGGTTATTTTTTTCTTACCTTTGGTTCACTAACAACAAACCGATAGAAGATGAATCAAGAACTTTTAATGAATCCTAACTGTCTGGTGGCTGCTTTGGAAAAGCCTGCCGCCGAGTTTACTAAGGCAGATATTATTTCTTTTATTCAGAAGAATAATATCCGTATGGTCAATTTCATGTATCCTGCTGCTGACGGGCGACTGAAAACATTGAATTTTGTAATTAATAATGCGGCTTATCTGGATGCGATCCTTACTTGTGGAGAGCGGGTGGACGGTTCCAGCCTGTTTCCTTTTATAGAGGCGGGGAGTAGCGACCTGTATGTAGTGCCTCGTTTCCGTACCGCTTTTGTCGATCCGTTTGCAGAAATACCGACACTTTCGATGCTTTGTTCTTTCTTCAATAAAGACGGTGAGCCATTGGAAAGTTCTCCGGAACATACTTTGCATAAAGCGTGTAAAGCATTTACTGATGTCACAGGTATGGAGTTTCAGGCGATGGGTGAGCTGGAATACTATGTTATTTCACCGGATACAGGAATGTTTCAGGCTACAGATCAACGCGGTTATCATGAATCTGCTCCGTATGCTAAGTTTAACGATTTCCGTACGCAGTGTATGTCATATATAGCTCAGACGGGTGGGCAGATAAAATATGGTCATTCCGAGGTTGGGAATTTTACATTGGATGGCATGATTTATGAACAGAACGAAATAGAGTTCCTGCCTGTTCATGCCGAAGATGCGGCAGATCAATTGATGATTGCCAAATGGGTGATTCGTAACTTGGGATACAGATATGGGTATAATGTGACATTCGCGCCTAAGATTACGGCTGGAAAAGCCGGGTCAGGTCTACATGTTCACATGCGTATTGTAAAGGACGGACAAAATCAGATGCTGAAAGACGGTGTATTGTCGGAAACAGCCCGTAAGGCAATCGCCGGAATGATGGAACTTGCTCCTTCTATTACAGCCTTCGGAAATACCAATCCTACTTCTTACTTCCGTTTGGTTCCTCATCAGGAAGCACCGACCAATGTTTGCTGGGGAGATCGCAACCGTTCTGTATTGGTGCGTGTACCGTTGGGCTGGGCTGCCAAGACCGATATGTGTACTTTGGCAAATCCATTGGAAAGCGAAAGTCATTTTGATACCAGCCAGAAACAAACGGTAGAAATGCGTTCTCCGGATGGTTCGGCAGATTTGTATCAGCTGCTTGCGGGACTGGCTGTTGCCTGCCGTCATGGTTTTGAGATAGAACAGGCATTGGACATTGCAAAGAGAACGTATGTAAATGTAAATATCCATCAGAAAGAGAATGAGGACAAGCTGAAAGCATTGGCTCAATTGCCGGATAGTTGTGCGGCATCTGCCGAATGTTTGCAAAAACAACGTGCTGTCTTCGAGCAATATAATGTATTTAGTCCGGCTATGATTGACGGTATTATACGCAAGCTCCGTAGTTATGAGGACAAAACATTACGTGCCGACATGGAAGGCAAACCGGAAGAAATGCTGGAACTGGTACATAAGTATTTCCACTGTGGATAAGCAATAAAAGCATTCTGCTTATAAAAATACTACAACTAAAAGAGGGTGCACTTCACAATGAAGTGCACCCTCTTTTAGTTAATCTTCATTATTATCTTCTTCATCATCTACCAGGTTATTGAGTTCAAGTTCCAAGTCTACCAAGTCTTGTTCCCATAACTTTATGATATCTTTCGGTGTATCTTTGGCTGCCTTCTTAATTCTTTCCTGAGCAACAGATACTTCATGCTCTAATTGACTACGTCTGCTCATACAATTCAATATTTAATTAATAAAATTATAAACAAACAGTAAGGAGAATAGTTCGATGGGATGAATTTAAAAATGGACGGGATGAACTATTTATAAATAAGGGCTGTTGTAGTCTAAAATCTTTTTAAATATACAATTATGCTCAATTTATTAGCCGTGTTTTTAGTCTGTTCAGGTATCGGAATTGCAGTTCACATAGCAATCGATCTGACACATCGTCCACAATCAATGAAGATAATGAATGCAGTATGGATATTGACTGCATTGTGGGGAAGTTACTTAGCTTTATGGGCTTATAATAAGTTCGGACAAGGTGCTCCCATGAAGATGGGAGGTGGTGAAATGAAAATGGATATGTCCGGTATGAAAGACATGAATATGGATATGTCGATGGGAGATATGTCCATGAAACATCCTCATTGGCAGTCTGTGGCTTTATCGGCTTTACATTGTGGAGCAGGCTGCACATTGGCTGATATAATAGGAGAGTGGTTCACTAATTATATCCCGGTAACCGTTGCAGGAAGTCAGCTTATAGGAAACTGGGTACTTGATTTTATATTGGCGTTAATCATCGGAGTTTATTTTCAATTCTATGCTATTCGGGAGATGGAGAGGATATCGGTGGGAAAGGTACTGTCCCGTGCTTTTAAAGCAGATTTCTTTTCTCTGTTGTCTTGGCAAATCGGAATGTATGGCTGGATGGCAATCGTTTATTTTGTTTTATTTGTCAATGAGCCTTTGCCTAAAGACACATGGATATTTTGGTTTATGATGCAGCTGGCTATGCTTTTTGGCTTTTTCTGTGCTTATCCGATGAATGCTTTATTAATAAAGTTAGGCGTGAAAAAGGGAATGTAAATTTCAGATATTACTTTATCATCGCGGGGATATATTGGTACATAAAATAGAACCACACGGAGAAACAAAAGCCCAAAGCTCTATTTCTCCGTGTGGTTCTGTTTATCTTTTCAGTAACTTAGGAATATCCGAAGGCTCTTGTGCAACTCGTATGCCGGCAGCTTCTAAAGCCTCTATTTTGTCTTTTGCCGAGCCGGAACCTCCCGAGATAATGGCTCCTGCGTGGCCCATCTGTTTTCCCGGAGGAGCAGACTGTCCGGCAATAAATGCTACTACAGGCTTATTTACATGACTGCGAATATATTCAGCAGCCTGTTCTTCCGCGTTTCCTCCGATTTCTCCGATTAACACAATTGCTTTCGTTTCAGGATCATTCTGGAACATTTCCAGTAGTTTAAGGAAATGCAGACCTACCACAGGATCTCCTCCGATGCCGATTGCAGTAGACTGTCCCATACCATTAGTCGTTAAGTGATATACTATTTCATAAGTGAGTGTTCCACTACGGCTGATGACACCGACATTTCCTTTCTGAAAGACTTGTCCCGGAAGGATTCCTACCATACTTTCTCCGGGAGAAATAAGTCCCGGACAGTTGGGGCCAACCAACATTGCCCCTCTTTGTTCGGCAAACCGATGTGCTTTGATGACATCCAGGGTCGGAATACCTTCTGCGATACAGACTATTAGCCGGATGCCTGCATCCGCAGCTTCCATAATGGTATCTGCTGCAAAACGGGCCGGCACAAAGATGATGGAAGTATTAGCCTGTGTCTGTTTTACAGCTTCATGCATCGTATTGAATACCGGAATACCGTCTACTTCCGTACCTCCCTTGCCCGGAGAAGTGCCGCCAACGACATTCGTTCCATATTCTTTCATCTTCTTGGCATGAAAAAGCCCGTCTCTACCGGTAATACCTTGTACAATCAAACGGGTGGATTTATCTATTAATATACTCATTGTTCCTTCATTTTTTATGTGATTTCATCTTAAGATTTGATAGCCATTAAAGCGGCTTCCTGCATAGTTGTAGCTATCTGAAAACGGCTATGGTTGCGTAAAAGATCACGTCCGAGATGCTCATTGGTTCCTGTGAGCCGGACAATGACAGGTATATCACTCTTAATCTGATCGAATGCCTGAATAAGACCGATGGCTACATCGTCACAACGGGTGATTCCTCCGAAAATGTTTATCAGGACGACCTTTACTTTCTCGTCCTGTAAGAGAAGTTTCATTGCTTCAACCACCTTGACAGGGTTCGAACTACCGCCAATATCAAGGAAGTTGGCAGGATTTCCCCCATGAAGTTTTATCATATCCATTGTTGCCATAGCAAGTCCGGCGCCATTTACCATACAGCCTATATTTCCATCCATGTGAACGTAGCTGAATCCTTTGTTTTTAGCATCCGCTTCTACTTTTTCTTCTTCTGTAGGATCAAACAAACTCAGTACATCCGGATGGCGGTAAAGAGCATTATCGTCAAAAACAATTTTGGCGTCAATAGCCATCAATATGCCTTTGGCGGTAAGAGCCAATGGATTTACTTCAACCAGCGATGCGTCATTCTCCATGAAAATTTTGTAGAGTGCTTGCAGAATAGCGGCCATTCTGCCGGCTTGTTCTATGTGAGGGAAGAGCGAGAATGCGAAACGGCGTGCCAGATAATCAGGCAGACCGATGAATGGGTCAATAGCATAGCGAATGATTTTTTCCGGTGATTGCCGGGCTACTTCTTCGATATCCATACCACCGGACGCACTCATCATAAGGATGACCGAGCGTGTGTTTCTGTCAATGGTGAAGCTGACATAGTATTCTGCGGCAATATCAACCGCCTCGCTGACCAGTATCTGATTGACAGGAAGCCCTTTAATACTCATACCCAGAATGTTTTTAGCTTCCTGATAGGTATCTTCTGTATTATCTACCAGTTTAACACCTCCGGCTTTTCCCCGTCCGCCGGTCAGCACTTGTGCTTTAATAACCACTCTGTCCGAGCCCATTCTCTTGTATGCGGCAACTGCGCCGGCAGCCGTTCGACATAGGGTATGCCTTTCAACAGGGATCCCATACTTGGAGAAAATTTCTTTTGCTTGATATTCATGTATTTTCATGGTCCGCGAATTTGAATAAATGATTCCTATAATGAAAACAAGTGAAAGATTCGGAATGTTTGCTCGTAGAGAAGACTAATGGTGTGTTTTACAGCATATTAATTGTCTCATGTTTGACTAATAAGCATAAAAAAAGCGTATCGGCAAACTAGTCGACACGCTCTATAGTTGAGAAAAGGTAAAGTATATCTACGAATGCTTATGCAATGCCGTGAGCGCTTACTGTACCATCTATTTTCTTGATCAATCCCTGCAATACTGCACCCGGTCCGCATTCTGTAAAATCAGTAGCACCATCGGCAACCATATTCTTAACAGACTGAGTCCAACGTACGGAAGCAGTCAGCTGGGCAACCAGATTCTTTTTGATTTCTGCGGGATCAGTATGAGGAAGTGCATCCACATTCTGATATACCGGACATTTGGGAGTATGGATTTCTGTTGCGTTGATAGCAGCTTCCAGCTCAACTTTAGCCGGGTCCATCAACGGAGAGTGGAAAGCACCACCTACTTTTAATGGGAGAGCACGTTTTGCACCGGCAGCTTTCATCAGTTCGCAGGCTTTTTCGATGCCTGGTACAGAACCGGAGATTACGATTTGTCCCGGGCAGTTATAGTTGGCAGGTACGCAAACTTCACCTTCTGCATTAACAGATGCACAGATTTCTTCTACCTTTTCATCCGGCAATGCAATGATAGCGGCCATCGTAGAAGGAGTTGCTTCGCAAGCTTTTTGCATAGCCATTGCACGAGCATAAACCAGTTTCAATCCGTCTTCAAAGCTCAGGGCACCGGCAGCCACCAATGCAGAGAACTCACCGAGTGAGTGTCCGGCTGTCATTTCCGGTTTGAAATCATCGCCCATACAAAGAGCAGAGATAACAGAGTGAAGGAATACGGCAGGTTGAGTAACCTTTGTCTGACGAAGGTCTTCGTCTGTACCATTGAACATGATATCTGTAATGCGATATCCGAGGATATCATTTGCTTTTTCAAACAATTCTTTTGCTAAAGCTGAGTTTTCATACAGGTCTTTACCCATTCCTACGAACTGAGCACCTTGACCGGGAAATACAAATGCTTTCATATCTTTATTATTTAATTGATTTTTAAATGCGGGTGCAAAGTTACAGATTTTTATGATACGACCGCACAAAATGTACACATTTGTGCAATGGAGTCGGGAAAATGCCACAGAGGTCCGTTGCCATGGCCTATATTCAAGTCCTTGCCTGCAATGATGGCATGAGTAATGTATTCTTTAGCGTGACGGATGGATTCTTTCATCGAATATCCTTTTGCCAGATAGCTTGCAATAGCGGAGGAGAGGGTACACCCGGTCCCATGCAGGTTTTTACTTTCTATCTTTTTCTCTTCATATATATAATAGGTGTGATCCGGAGAATATAAGAGGTCGCACATTTGATCGCCTTCCAGATGTCCGCCTTTGATCAGGATATGGATCTGATAACTGTCGGAGAGTTGTTTGGCAGCTTCCAGCATATCCTGTGTATTTTGGATGCTCTTGCCTGTCAGCACCTTTGCTTCATCGATATTGGGGGTGACTAATGTGACAAGCGGCAAAAGTTCTTTCTTAATCTCTTCGATGGCTTCATTTGTCATCAGCTTCCGGCCGCTGGTAGATACCATCACCGGGTCATAAATGATGTGCTCCGGTGAATATTTCCGTATACAGTCGGCAATGACATGAACGATCTGAATATCGTTAACCATGCCTATTTTTATAGCGACAGGCTGCAAGTCCTCCATCACCGCTTCGATTTGTCCGCAAACAATTTCGGGTGGTATTGCATGGACGGCGCGTACCCCTAGAGTGTTTTGCACAGTGACGGCGGTGATAGCAGATGCCGCATAGCCTCCTAATGCCGAGATTGTTTTGATATCTGCCTGAATGCCCGCTCCTCCCGAACAATCGGAACCGGCAATGGATAAAATGACGGGATGACGTTCCATTTTAGATTTTTTAATATTTATCCGGCAAAGATAGAATAAAAACGGCAAGATACAAAATGGGATATCGTTTGAAATACAATAAGTCCGTTGCCGGAGAAGACAAAGGGTGAATATGAAAAGTGCTGATAATAAAGAGTCATTCCGCTTTTTGTACTTTATACAATTACTCGTTGCCGGAACGGGTAAAATACATATTGTAATTCAGAAGATAACACTAAGTACTCATATTGTAGATTGTATGATATGTATATCTATGAAAAACAATGTTTTATAGCATGTCATTTGTTATTGTTCGAATCATAAAGCGCCCCTATATTTGCATCGTATTAAAGAAAAGGATATGCAAAGTATACAGAAAAAAGCACCCTTGGCAAACAATCACATATCAGTAGACTGTGTAGTGATTGGTTTTGACGGAGAACAACTCAAAGTGTTACTTGTAAAACGTGCGGGCGAAGATAATGGTGAAGTGTATCACGATATGAAACTTCCCGGTAGCCTTATCTATATGGATGAAGATTTGGATGAAGCAGCACAACGTGTACTGTATGAATTGACGGGGCTCAGAAATGTAAACCTGATGCAATTCAAGGCATTCGGCTCTAAAAACAGAACCAGCAATCCAAAGGATGTACGCTGGCTGGAACGGGCTATGCAGTCAAAAGTTGAACGTATCGTGACAATTGCTTATCTGTCGATGGTGAAAATAGACCGGGCACTGGACAAGAATCTGGATGATCATCAGGCCTGTTGGATTGCTTTGAAAGATGTAATGACATTGGCTTTCGACCATAATCTGATTATTAAAGAGGCAATGACCTATATCCGTCAGTTTGTGGAGTTCAATCCTTCCATGCTGTTTGAGTTGCTTCCACGTAAATTTACCGCTGCCCAGTTGAGGACTCTTTTTGAGTTGGTATATGACAAGCCTGTGGATGTGCGCAACTTCCATAAGAAAATAGCGATGATGGAATATGTAGTTCCTTTGGAAGAAAAACAGCAGGGAGTAGCCCATCGTGCAGCGCGTTATTATAAATTTGATAAGAAGATATATAATAAGGTGAGACGGTAGTAGGTAATAAGTCATAGGTAATAAGTAATAGGTAATAAGTGAACAGGCTGTTTGCTTAAATATATAATTCAAAATTTTAAAAATCATCATGTTTCTATTAGGTTATGATATAGGTAGCTCGTCCGTTAAAGCGAGTCTGGTCAATGCTGAAACAGGTAAATGTGTATCGTCAGCGTTTTTCCCGAAAACAGAAGCGAAGATTATCGCAGTTAATCCCGGATGGGCAGAACAAGATCCTGAGAGTTGGTGGGAAAACCTGAAGTTGTCCACTCAAGCTATTATGGCGGAGTCAGGAGTGAGTGCTGCTGAGATTAAAGCTATCGGTATTTCCTATCAAATGCACGGACTGGTATGTGTAGATAAGAATCAGCAAGTATTGCGTCCTGCCATTATCTGGTGTGATTCTCGTGCGGTGCCTTTTGGGCAGCAAGCATTTGAAACAATCGGAGAGGAGAGATGCCTTTCTCATTTGCTGAATTCGCCCGGTAACTTTACAGCGTCTAAACTGGCTTGGATCAAACAAAATGAACCGGCTGTCTATGAGCAGATATATAAGATCATGCTTCCGGGGGATTATATTGCCATGAAGTTAAGCGGAGATATCTGCACGACTGTTTCCGGTCTTTCGGAAGGAATGTTCTGGGACTTCAAAAATAATCGTGTAGCCGATTTCCTGATGGATTACTATGGCTTCGACTCTTCACTTATTGCGGATATCAAACCGACTTTTGCAGAACAAGGGCGTGTGAATGCAGTTGCTGCGAATGAACTGGGATTGAAGGAAGGAACACCGATTACTTATCGTGCCGGTGACCAACCGAACAATGCGCTTTCTTTGAATGTGTTCAATCCGGGTGAAATCGCTTCTACGGCAGGAACATCGGGAGTTGTTTATGGTGTGAATGGTGAAGTGAATTATGATCCTCAATCCCGTGTCAACACCTTTGCGCACGTGAATCATACGATGGAACAGACGCGTCTGGGAGTGTTACTTTGCATCAACGGAACAGGTATTCTCAATTCATGGGTAAAAAGAAATATAGCTCCCGAAGGTATCTCGTACAATGAAATGAATGTGTTGGCTTCCAAGGCGCCGATCGGGAGCGCAGGTATCAGCATCCTGCCTTTTGGTAATGGTGCGGAACGTATGCTGAATAATAAGGAGATAGGTTGCAGCATTCGGGGGATAGACTTCAATGCACATGGCAAACATCATATTATTCGTGCTGCACAGGAAGGAATTGTATTTTCTTTTAAATACGGTATCGACATCATGGAACAAATGGGAATTCCGGTCAAAAAGATTCATGCCGGACATGCAAATATGTTCCTTAGCTCCATCTTCCGTGATACATTGGCAGGAGTGACCGGAGCTACTATCGAACTTTATGATACGGACGGTTCTGTAGGAGCAGCGAAGGGCGCGGGTATCGGTGTAGGCATTTATAAAGATAATAATGAGGCATTTGCAACTCTTGATAAACTGGATGTTATCGAACCGAATATAGCTAAACGTCAGGAATATGCCGACGCATACGCCAGATGGAAATATAATATAAATAACGATATAATAACTTTTTAAATAACAAGAATTATGGCAACAAAAGAATTTTTTCCGGGAATTGAAAAGATTAAATTTGAAGGTAAAGATAGTAAGAACCCGATGGCATTCCGTTATTACGATGCAGAGAAGGTGATTAATGGTAAAAAGATGAAGGATTGGCTGAGATTCGCTATGGCATGGTGGCACACATTGTGCGCTGAAGGTGGTGATCAGTTCGGTGGCGGAACAAAGCAATTCCCATGGAATGGTAATGCAGATGCTATACAGGCAGCAAAAGATAAGATGGATGCAGGATTTGAATTCATGCAGAAGATGGGTATCGAATACTATTGCTTCCATGATGTAGACTTGGTTTCGGAAGGTGCCAGTGTAGAAGAGTACGAAGCTAACCTGAAAGAAATCGTAGCTTATGCAAAACAGAAACAGGCAGAAACCGGTATCAAACTACTGTGGGGTACTGCTAATGTATTCGGTCACGCCCGCTATATGAACGGTGCAGCTACCAATCCTGACTTCGATGTAGTAGCTCGTGCTGCTATTCAGATTAAAAATGCGATTGATGCAACGATTGAACTTGGCGGAGAGAATTATGTATTTTGGGGTGGTCGTGAAGGATATATGTCTCTTCTGAACACAGATCAGAAACGTGAAAAAGAACACCTTGCACAGATGTTGACGATTGCTCGTGACTATGCCCGTGCCCGTGGTTTCAAAGGTACTTTCCTGATCGAACCGAAACCGATGGAACCGACTAAACATCAATATGACGTAGATACGGAAACTGTAATCGGCTTCCTCAAAGCTCATGGTCTGGATAAGGATTTCAAAGTAAATATCGAAGTGAATCACGCAACTTTGGCAGGTCACACTTTCGAACATGAATTGGCTGTTGCTGTAGACAATGGTATGTTGGGCTCAATTGACGCCAATCGTGGTGACTATCAGAATGGCTGGGATACAGACCAATTCCCGATCGACAATTATGAACTGACTCAGGCTATGATGCAGATTATCCGTAATGGTGGTCTCGGTACCGGTGGTACAAACTTTGATGCTAAAACCCGTCGTAATTCTACTGATCTGGAAGATATCTTTATCGCTCATATTGCAGGTATGGACGCTATGGCCCGTGCACTTGAAAGTGCAGCGGCTCTGCTTAACGAATCTCCCTATAAGAAGATGCTGGCTGACCGTTATGCTTCATTCGATGGCGGCAAAGGTAAAGAATTTGAAGACGGCAAGCTGACTCTGGAGGATGTGGTTGCTTATGCAAAAACAAAAGGCGAACCGAAACAGACTAGCGGCAAGCAAGAACTTTATGAAGCAATTCTGAATATGTATTGCTAATTAATATTTAAAACAGGCGGTAAAGCAGCGGTAGGGCTGCTGCTTTATCGCCTGACTTTTTCTAATCCAACTACTACACTACTTTATCCACTTTTTAAAACTATGAATAATACAACGAACGAAGGAAGTAAACTCTACTTGTATTCGATTACTTCTGTTGCTATTTTGGGCGGTTTGCTCTTCGGTTATGATACGGCGGTTATATCCGGCGCGGAAAAAGGGCTCGAAGCCTTCTTCCTGTCCGCTTCCGATTTTCAGTATAATAAGGTAATGCATGGCATTACTTCTTCCAGTGCATTGATAGGTTGCGTGCTGGGTGGTGCTTTATCCGGTGTCTTTGCTTCCCGCCTGGGACGTCGTAACTCATTGCGGCTTGCTGCTGTGTTATTTTTCCTCTCGGCACTCGGCTCTTATTATCCGGAAGTTCTTTTCTTCGAATACGGAAAACCGAATATGGATTTGTTGATAGCATTCAATCTGTATCGTGTTCTGGGAGGTATCGGAGTAGGACTGGCTTCAGCGGTATGTCCGATGTATATTGCTGAAATTGCTCCTTCCAATATTCGTGGAACCCTTGTTTCGTGCAATCAGTTTGCCATTATCTTTGGTATGTTGGTTGTGTACTTTGTGAACTATCTGATTATGGGTGACCATCAGAATCCGATTATTCTGAAAGATGCTGCCGGTGTGTTGTCAGTAAGTGCTGAGTCGGATATGTGGACAGTTCAGGAAGGATGGCGTTATATGTTTGGTTCGGAAGCCTTCCCGGCCGCTTTCTTCGGTCTGTTGCTGTTCTTTGTTCCAAAGACTCCCCGTTATTTGGTTCTTGTACAGCAGGAAGAAAAGGCTTACACTATTCTGGAGAAAATCAACGGTAAGAAGAAAGCTCAGGAAATTCTCAATGATATTAAGGCTACTGCTCAGGAAAAAACAGAGAAACTCTTTACTTATGGAGTAACAGTGATTGTGATCGGTATTCTACTGTCCGTATTCCAGCAGGCGATCGGTATTAATGCAGTACTTTACTATGCTCCGCGTATTTTCGAAAATGCAGGTGCCGAAGGTGGTGGTATGATGCAGACAGTGATTATGGGTATTGTAAACATTATCTTTACGCTGGTTGCTATCTTTACGGTAGACCGCTTTGGCCGTAAACCATTGCTGATTATCGGATCTATTGGTATGGCTGTAGGAGCATTTGCAGTGGCAATGTGTGATAGTATGGCAATCAAAGGTGTTCTTCCGGTACTTTCCATCATCGTATACGCTGCTTTCTTCATGATGTCATGGGGACCGATTTGCTGGGTCTTGATTTCAGAAATCTTCCCGAATACTATTCGTGGTAAAGCAGTTGCTATTGCAGTGGCTTTCCAATGGATATTCAACTACATCGTATCTTCTACTTTCCCGGCATTGTATGACTTCAGTCCGATGTTTGCATATAGCTTATATGGAATCATTTGTGTCGCTGCCGCTATCTTTGTCTGGCGTTGGGTACCCGAGACTAAAGGGAAGACGCTGGAGGATATGAGTAAGCTCTGGAAGAAAAACAAATAAATTAGGTTAGTGTTTTTTATCATGTCATCAGGATTTTAGTGTGATGACAGGATTCTATCAAGATTATGACATCATGCCAATGGTATGGTGTCATAATCATTTATATACATATCTTTCAATAAATCAGTAGCTTATTTTACATGATTGATGTAATAACCAATAGTTTTGCATTTTTGAGTAAACGCATTGTCTAATGATGCGTTTATCTTTGCATTGTAGAAATAGAAAAGATACATTATTATTGCATATTTTCGTTTAAATTTAAAGATGTGGATTATGATAACAGAGCAGCATAAAGATGCCGTTTATTTTTCAAACCTTTTTGCACGGCATTATCCTGAAATTTATGAAGAACTATCTGATATTCTTTCTCATCATCATGTAGCACATGGTACGTTGATGCACACTAAAGATTATTGGTGCCGAGACTATATGCCAATACAATGGGGGGATAAAACTTATATTCAATTCCGCTATGAACCTGATTATTTAGCTGACAAGCCACAATATAAAACTAATATTGAGCCTGTATTAAAAGCTATAGAAAGAAAGATGAATATTACACAATCTCCACTTGTAATTGATGGAGGAAACGTGGTTGTGTGTGAAGTGAATTCTGAAGAACCATATATGAAAGATTGGAAACCAATTATTGTTATGACAGAAAAGGTATTTCAGGAAAATTCTCAGATTGCCCGGGAAGAAGTGCTCGCAATATTAAAGGAAAATTTTTATGGGGCGGAGATTGTATTTCTACCGTGGGATAAATCAGATGTCTGTGGTCATACAGATGGAATTATTCATAATGTTGGCAATGGTAAAGTTTTAGTTAATTTGAATGTCTATCCCCTGAAAATTGCACGAGAGATGAGCCGTAGATTGAGTAAAGTTTTTGTGGTTATAGATTTAAAACTTAGTGAGTATCATCATAATAGTTGGGCATATATAAATATGCTTCAGACACATGATGTAATCATTGTTCCCGGACTTGGACTACCGACAGATAGAGAAGCTTTAGAACAGATAAAAGAATTGCATCCTTCCTATGAAGATCGAATCTATCAAGTAAATATAGCTTCGATTATAGAGAAGTGGGGAGGCGCACTGAATTGTTTGTCTTGGACTTTGAGTGAATATAGATCAGGTTGACAGTGGTTGCTTGAACTTGATGAATAACTCATGGTATGGAGAATTAAAAGTTTGTTGTCTTTTGTGATGGCCGTAAAATAACGATTTCAAATATAAATCAAAAAGTAGAAAATATGGAACTAATTATTGGGTTTGTGATATTATTTTGGATTGGAGTTAAACTTAATCGATGGATAAATGGTAGTAGTAAAATTGCGAATAATCAGAGGAAGATTATTGAAGAATTAAGAAAACAAAATCAAGCAAAGAAATGACATCAGTTATTCCTCCTCCTGATTTTAATATTTATATAGAAGAATCTTTTCTTGTTAAAGCTTTGGAGAAAAGAGAAAATAAAGTTCATTCTTTATTATATTGGTGTAACTTCATTTATATAAACTTATCATCAGAACATTGGACTATCACTACAAAATAATTCATAAATTCAAAATCTAAAAAATTGTATGATATCAGCATTACCGATTTCTAGACCTATACTTTATATTGATATGGATAATGTTTTGGTTGATTTTCAATCAGGTATAAACAGATTGAGTAAATACGAAAAAAGGGAATATGAAGGACGATATGATGAAGTACCCAATATTTTTGCAAAAATGTGCCCGTATGAAGGAGCAATTAATGCTTACCATTATTTAGTACGTTTTTATGATGTGTACATTCTTTCCACGGCACCATGGAATAATCCTTCTGCTTGGTCAGATAAACTTGTATGGGTAAAAAAATGGTTAGGTACCTATGGATATAAACGGTTGATTCTTAGTCATCATAAAGAATTAAACAAAGGAGACTTCTTGATAGATGACCGTTTTACAAATGGTGCGGAGAATTTTTGTGGTGAATTGATCTTATTTGGTTCGGAACAATATCCGGATTGGGATTCTGTCGTTGACTATTTGATATCATCTAAGTGTGAAATAAAAAAAGTCGATATGTTCGAGCCAAAGCTATACTAAAAAGATTATCTTTACCCAAAGAAACATTAACATTATAATAATCATGGATATTTTGAAAAAAGAAATTGCAATTCTAAGGCAATGTAGTGGCTTCAAGGAAATAGAGAAACAGCTTCAAACGATTAATAAATTGATAGTTACAAATTATATATTTGAGTTGAGTAATGGGGTACGGATTTATCCAATTGAAGTGGAAGCTTATTTTAAACACTCAAAGTTCAATGATGAGTTTGTGCATGGAAATGAACTACAAAGAGATAATTATGGAAGATTTTATGTCCATCGTACAGGTTTAACGAAGGATTCAAAATTTAAAGGTGGGACAAGAGGAGGCATTGATATTTGCCTGTCTGATAGTGTTGATTTATATTATGGTATCCTGATAAGAAGTGCAAAGTTTGATGATGGTACAATTAAATTTGGACCGAATAATGTTTTAAAATTCATTCTTGAAGATAAGAGAGTAGATTATAGTACTTTGGAAGGAGAATTTGTTTTAAAAGAAGCTGTTGAAGATTGTCGTGATAGAGAAAATAAATCAATTATCTTACATTCGACGCGTGTTGGTCTAGGTAGAAAGCAAGGTGATGATTTCAAAGATTTGCAATTACGAACAATAGTAGGATTACTGCTTTCGTCTTATGCATATAAAGAAAAGGAAAAAGTATTCAGGAACTATGTTGTTAATGAAAACCTATCAAAAGAAGAAGCTGCAAAGATTTCTATTGATATTCTAGGATACTGTTCTAAGTCTTTGATAAAAAATATATATGAGGCATTATAGCCATTAATTTTATTGTAAGGGTGATGTCTATTTATCACCCTTATACGAATTATTGAATGATTGGAATCCAAACTTCAGTAAGAAGTTCCTTTGCATCTGTATCGGTAGGGGAATTCAAGTAATGTTCTAAAATTGGAGTTTCTCCTAAGCAATAAGATTGTGGTAATTGTTTCAATATTGTCTCATAAAAAGCATCTAGCAATACATAATCTCCTTGATGGGTATAAACTGCATATGTGCTTTGGGGTAACTCCATATACTTTATTGGGCTGGTAAGAGAAGGGTTGAATCCTGCTTCTTTTTGGATAGTCATGCAAGCATAAAAACGGCATTTTTCTGATGAGGTAATATCTGTATCGTCATAAGCTATTCCCCAATAATCTTCTTTATCTGGTAATAAAGAGTTTTCTTTTGCATATTCATATAAGTAATCCCAAGTATATGTCTCAAAATTAACAGTACTATAGGTTTCATAATTACCGATGTAAGATAAAAATAAAACAGGTATTGTTTCGGATTCTACTATATGACAAGGAGAAATAGGTGAAGGATAAACATATGTTGTTTCCAATAATTTCTTTTGTAATTCTCGAGGCGTAAGATTATATTTTTTCTGAAGTGCGTTATTTAAAGCTGATTGATTGGCGAATCCAATATATTCATATATTTCAGTCATACTCATATTATTGTCTTTGAGTAACTGTTGAGCGTATTCCATACGTGTGCGGATGATATATTGATGTAATGTTTCGCTTGTATAAGCTTTAAACATCAACTGAAGGTTACGTACAGACATACATGCTATTTTAGCTAATTCGGGTATGGATAACAAATGATTAAACTCATCTGCCGTTTTACCTGTCCAATTCTTTTGTATCATGAGATCTAGATAGTGAAGAATTATTTCAATTTGACCTTGGTAGGAGAACTTGCTGGAATTCATATTTTTTACATATTTGATGTGTATCTTTTTATCTTTAGATCTAAACCTGTTAAATCAATAAATAGGCTTATTGTGAAACTAGTTTGTAGTCTTGATGTCTACAAAGATAACACTTATTTAGTGAATGTCATAATCATTTTTATGTGCATCTCATTGTAAATCAAGACCTAATTTTGCATTATCTATTTTTGGATACTCCAAACCATCCCGGCACAGGAAAATAAAAAGGAGAACGGATATAGCCCGGGTGAGTCAGCTTTCCTTCATCCACCCGCTTTTGTAATCTGCGGAGTGCAGTGGCTTTTCGAAGTCCACATAATGAACAAAGCTGCTGTGTGGTAATACAAGAGTTATCTTTGAAAAATTCAGCTAATCTCCCATCTATTTCTATATCGCTCAATTCCTGTGACCTGTGGGTCTCACTAACCTTTTCAAAAGTCGTAGCCTTTAATTCGCGAAGCAAATCTTTTTCCGGAGTAAAAACGATTCCACTGCAATGAATATTTTCGGCACGGATTTCTTTGGGAGAACGTACTTCGGGTGATTCCGCTTTGATACGGAATGAACCGACTCCCGGAATGTGAATACTATTCCCGTTGGATAATTCTTGTTTGAAAACATTGGCGAACTCTATAAAAGACCCTATTACGTCGCTTTGTCTTAAACTACTTCTGGACTCAATCGTTTCGGCTATATCTTCCAGTGTGATGGTGTCCCGTACAACCAGTCGGGCATGATATCTGGTTTTATTGGAATCTTTGGGTTGAGGAGTCAGGAAGAAATCATAAAGTGCATTCATTGCTTTAGTTGTTTTGTGCGTATCAATTAGCAGACTTACGCAGTCATTTTATTTATTTTGTGCCTTTCTATTGATTGGCTCACATTATGTGCAACAGCTAACTCACATATTGTGTAATAACTGTCGCTCATTATGTGCGACAGCTATCGCACGAATGGTGCTACACCTAATATGATGCGTCAAAATTACTAATAATTCTAATCAAAAACAACACTTCAAAGGCTTATTTCTGTTAGATCATTTTTCAAAAAAGAATGAGTCGGCTTATTTGCAAATCCGGTATTCGGTAGTCTATTTTTGTGTCTCAAACCTCACTATAATTTTAAAAAAACAGCAAGTATGAAAACAATAATTAGAGAAATGGTAGAGACTATAAAACAATTGTTTGCGCAGAAACAGCAAATGCAGGAGCCGATAGTTGCCAATTACGAGGTATCCGAAATCGTGGAACAAAAGACACTGAAGAAGAAGGAAGAGTCTGAGAAGACAGGTGAAAAAACGGGTAAATCTAATAAATGGAGTCAATCGTTGACTTTGCAATTAAAAGAGTATTTGAATGACAATTTTGATTTCCGTTATAACAATTTGACAGGAGCTACGGAATATAGGGAGAAGAGTGGAAAGAACTGTTTCCGACCTATTGATGAACGCGAAATGAATGGAATGATTGTGGATGCCCGCCTGGAAGGAATACCTTGCTGGAGAGGGGATGTACCCACCATGATTCTTTCAAATAAAGTGGAGTCTTATAATCCTTTTCATCTTTATGTAAAGGAATTGCCGGGTTGGGATGGAGTAGATCGTGTGACCCCTTTATTGCTACGTGTTTCAGATAATGAGATATGGCTAAAAGGAGGACGTTGCTGGTTACGGGCAATGCTTTCACAGTGGAGTGGGGAAGAACGTCTGCACGCCAATGTACTTACTCCTGTATTGATAAGCGGGAAGCAGGGATTGAGTAAAAGTACTTTTTGCCGATTGCTGATGCCCGACTCATTACGGCATTATTTTATTGATAATCTGAATCTGACAGCAGGCAGTTCGCCGGAGAAAAAGCTCGTGAAAAACGGATTGATTAATTTAGACGAATTTGATAAGATTAAAGAGAGTCAACAGGCTACATTAAAGAATCTTCTTCAAATGGTGAATGTTCCCGTTTTTCGTGGCAAGCGACTGGGATGGGTGAATGAGTCCCGTCTTGCTTCTTTTATAGCCACAACAAATGTCTATCAGGTATTGATTGACTCCACAGGAAGTCGTCGTTTTCTGTGTGTGGAGGTGTTAAAACCTATTTCGGAAGAACCTTTGGAGCATAAGCAAATATATGCGCAGCTGAAAGAAGAGCTGAAATCCGGCGCACCGGATTATTTAAACAAAGAAGAAGAAAAGGCTCTGCAGAAACATAACAAGGCATATTATCGCCAGTCCTTACTAGAAGATGTGTTTCATTGTTGTTTCCGTCATCCTTTGGAAACGGAAAAAGGTATCTGGCTGACAACAGCTGAAATATTTCAAGTGATGCGTAAGTTCAACTCTGCAGCTTTGAAAGAGGTCTCTGCACGTCAATTGGGCCTGAAACTTTCAGCCATGGGATATATGGCAAAGCATACGTCTTTCGGAAATCGATATTATGTGTTTAATCTTTCGGCCGAGAAAAAAGAAGTGTCATTGTAATGCGTTATTATACAGGTGGTTATTGTGAAAAATGATTTGCTGATATATACATTTTATGCTTACTCCTTGAAAAAATACCTAATTAATTTTGCGGATTAAAATATTGTTCGTAGTTTTGCGAACAATAAAAAAGGAGGAGATATTGAAGTGAAAGAAAAGCAGTATACAGTAGAGCAGGAGCAGATAGCTCGTTTTGCTAAAGCTATGGGACACCCGGCACGAATGGCTATTCTTAGTTTCTTGGCTAAACAGGAAAGTTGTTTCTTCGGAGATATTCACGAAGAATTGCCTATTGCCAAAGCAACCGTTTCACAGCACTTGAAAGAGCTGAAAGATGCAGGATTAATTCAGGGAGAAATAGAAACGCCCAAGGTGCGATATTGTATTAATAAGGAAAATTGGGAACTTGCCCGCAAATTATTTGCTGCATTTTTGGGAGATTGTAAATGTACAGGAACATCGTGCTGTGGATAACAGCACTTTTTTTTAAGAATATTGTTCGTAGTTCTACGAATTACGATTAAGAGATAAACTTTAATATAGAATAGAAAATGGAAATCAAAGTATTGGGAACCGGGTGTGCAGGCTGTAGAGCATTGTATGAAACAACTAAACAAGCAATTTCTGAATTGGGTTGCGATGTCGTATTAATTAAAGAGGAAGATTTATTAAAAATCATGGAGTATAATGTTTTAAGTCTTCCGGCTTTAGTCATTGACGGAAAAGTCGTATCTGCCGGAAAAAGATTATCGCTTGCAGAAGTGAAAGAATTGATAACCCAAAAATAAGATAGTTATGAAGAAATTCTTTTATTTACTATTCTCAACCATTATCTTAATATCCTGTGGTAATGGTGCAAAAGCAAAAACAGAGGCACAGAGTACGGAAGAAAAGCTGCCTGACCATATTGAGGTACTTTATTTCCATGGAGCGCAGCGTTGTATCACCTGTCGGGCAATAGAAACTAATACAGTAGCCCTTTTGGATAGCCTTTATTCCAAAGAGCAGGCAGACGATAGGATTATCTATAAGGTTATAGATATTTCAAAAAAGGAAAACGGGCAAATTGCGGACAAGTACGAGGTTACTTGGTCGTCATTGTTTGTGAATGGTTGGAAAGATGGAAAAGAAAATGTAAACAACATGACGGAGTTCAGTTTTTCCAATGCAAGAAAATCACCGGACAAATTTAAAGAGGGAATTAAAAATAAAGTTGATGAATTGCTAAAACAGTTATAGGATGGATTTTCTTCAATCACTATTAGACAATAGTTCTGTCCCTGTTATAACAGCCTTTATCTTAGGAATTTTAACGGCAATCAGTCCGTGCCCTTTGGCTACTAATATAACGGCAATAGGTTTTATTGGTAAGGATATAGAAAACCGTCACCGTATATTCATAAATGGGTTACTTTATACATTTGGCCGGATAGTGACTTATACAGTACTTGGGGTTATTCTTATTCCGGTTCTTCGTGAGGGGGCAAGTATGTATATGGTTCAAAAGGTGGTAAGTAAATACGGTGAGATGTTGATTGCTCCGGTATTAATTATCATAGGGATATTCATGCTCGATATTATAAAGCTAAATATACCCAAAATCAATATTGGCGGAGAGGGGCTAAAGAAGAATACAAAAGGTAGTTGGGGAGCTTTGTTATTGGGTATTTTGTTTGCCCTAGCCTTTTGCCCCACCAGTGGAGTTTTCTATTTCGGTATACTTATGCCTTTGGCGGCAGCAGAAACGGGCGGGTATTTTTTACCCGTAATATATGCTATCGCTACAGGGTTGCCTGTAATTCTTGTTGCTTGGATATTGGCGTATAGTGTAGCCGGATTAGGTCGGTTTTATAACAGCGTACAAATTTTTGAAAAATGGTTTCGCAAAATTGTTGCTATACTCTTTATAGTCATAGGAATCTATTATGCGGTCGTTTTTTATTTCTGAACAATTTGATAAATTAAAATAAAAGACAGTATGAAAAAGATAGAAATTTTTGACCCGGCAATGTGTTGCCCTACAGGTTTGTGTGGAACAAATATCAATCCTGAATTAATGAGGATTGCAGTTGTTGTCGAAACATTGAAAAGACAGGGTGTTATTGTTATCCGTCACAACTTACGGGATGAACCACAGGTGTATGTGAGTAATAAAACAGTAAATGAATATCTTCAAAAGAATGGTGCAAAAGCTTTACCTATTACTTTGGTAGATGGTGAAATTGCAGTTTCTAAAGTTTATCCTACCACTAAACAAATGAGTGAATGGACGGGAGTAAATTTAGATTTAATGCCCGCTAAATAAATGTATAACAGATTTATATAAAAAAAAATGAAAGCATTCAATTTATCCGATATAGCACTGACTAAATACCTGTTTTTTACAGGTAAAGGTGGAGTAGGAAAGACTTCCATTGCTTGTGCCACAGCAGTTGGTTTGGCTGATAAGGGAAAGAAAATACTTCTTATCAGTACAGATCCGGCTTCTAACTTACAAGATGTTTTCGATCAATCCTTAAACGGACACGGTACAGCTATTTCAGAAGTGCCGGGACTGACTGTTGTAAATCTCGACCCTGAGCAGGCAGCAGCAGAATACAGAGAAAGCGTTATCGCACCTTTCAGGGGAAAATTACCTGAAAGTGTTATTCAGAATATGGAAGAACAGCTTTCAGGTTCCTGCACGGTGGAAATCGCTGCTTTTAATGAGTTCTCAGATTTTATTACCGATGCTGTTAAAGTAAAGGAGTATGACCATATTATTTTTGATACAGCACCTACCGGACATACATTGCGAATGTTGCAGCTTCCATCTGCGTGGAGTACATTTATTAGTGAAAGTACCCATGGTGCATCCTGTTTAGGGCAGTTATCAGGCTTGGAGGAACGGAAAGGAATTTATAAACAGGCGGTAGAAACCCTATCTAATACAAGCGCAACTCGGTTAGTACTGGTCAGTCGTCCTGAAATTTCTCCATTGAAAGAAGCTGCCCGCTCTTCATATGAATTACAGCTATTGGGAATTAAAAATCAGTTGTTGGTGATAAATGGTATTTTACAGCAACTGAATGAAGCGGATGATGTGTCACGACAACTGCATAACAGGCAGCAAAAGGCATTACAGGGTATGCCTGCTGAACTATCTGAATATCCTATGTACAGCGTTCCTCTACGTTCTTATAATTTATCTGATATAGCTAATATACGCCGTATGTTATACAGCGACAGCCTTGCGGATGATATTTGTTATCAGCCTATAAGTGGTGCTAAAAGTATAGACGACTTGGTTAATGACCTCTATACTTCCGGTAAGCGGGTAGTGTTCACAATGGGAAAAGGCGGTGTAGGTAAAACTACCTTAGCAACAAAAATAGCTCTGAAATTAACAAAACTCGGTGCAAAGGTACATCTTACCACCACTGATCCGGCAAACCATCTGAACTATGATCTCGCTATAAAGTCGGGTATTACAGTAAGTCATATTGATGAAGCGGAAGTATTGGAAAACTACAAGAATGAAGTTCGTAGCAAAGCGGCAGAAACCATGACTGCCGAAGATATGGAATATATTGAAGAAGATTTACGTTCGCCATGCACACAAGAAATCGCAGTTTTCAAGGCATTTGCCGAAATTGTAGATAAAGCGGACAATGAAATTGTGGTGATTGATACTGCACCGACAGGTCATACATTGTTGCTTTTGGATGCTACCCAAAGCTACCATAAAGAAGTAGAACGTACCCAAGGAGCAGTTACGGGAGCAGTAGCCAATTTATTGCCTCGCTTGCGTAATCCAAAGGAAACGGAAGTTGTAATTGTTACTTTACCTGAAGCGACACCTGTGTTTGAAGCTGAACGCCTGCAAATGGATTTGCAACGTGCCGGAATTAATAACAAATGGTGGGTAGTAAATGCCTGCCTGTCAATGACAAATACGGAAAATACATTCTTGCAGGCGAAAGCGCAAAATGAAGTGAATTGGATTGAGAAAGTAGAACAATTGTCAAAAGGTAATGCTGCCTTGATCGGATGGAAAAATATATAGGAATTGGATTTTTTGAAAGATACCTGACTGTTTGGGTAACTTTGTGTATTGTTGCTGGTATTGCTATCGGACAATGGTTTCCGGCAATATCGCAAACATTGAGTAAATTAGAATACGCCAATGTGTCTATACCTGTGGCTATCCTGATTTGGTTAATGATTTATCCCATGATGCTGAAAGTGGATTTTCAGAGTATTAAAAACGTTGGTAAGCGTCCGAAAGGAATTATCATCACTTGTATTACAAATTGGCTTATAAAGCCTTTTACAATGTTTGGAATAGCTTATCTATTCTTTTACGTTATTTTTAAGTCTCTAATATCTGCCGAATTGGCCGAGGAATATTTAGCCGGGGCAGTCTTATTGGGTGCTGCACCTTGTACGGCAATGGTATTTGTATGGAGTTATCTGACCAAAGGGGATGCTGCCTATACATTGGTACAGGTTGCAGTGAATGATTTAATCATATTGGTTGCTTTCGCTCCTATTGTTGCTTTTTTATTGGGTATAGGTGGCGTTACGATTCCGTGGGATACATTATTGCTTTCAGTTGTATTGTTTGTTGTCATTCCTCTTTCTGCCGGAATAATAACCCGTATACTGGTCATCCGGCGAAAAGGGATAGAATATTTTAATACTGTATTTATCCGTAAGTTTGATAATTATACGATTGGCGGATTACTATTAACGCTTATCATTTTATTTTCATTTCAAGGAGAAACCATATTGAACAATCCATTGCACATCGTATTGATTGCTGTTCCGCTTGTGTTGCAAACAGTTCTGATATTCTTTGTGGCCTATAGTTGGGCGAAATGGTGGAAATTGCCTCACAATATAGCTGCACCTGCCGGAATGATTGGTGCAAGCAATTTCTTTGAATTGTCGGTGGCTGTGGCCATATCGCTTTTTGGTTTGCAATCCGGTGCTGCATTGGCTACAGTGGTAGGGGTATTGGTAGAAGTTCCGGTCATGCTGATGTTAGTGAGAGTTGCAAATAATACATGCAGTTGGTTTACAATAAAATCAAGTATGAGTAAATAGAATACTCCGGACTGTGCGTACAGGAAATCAAGACATCGAATAGGAGACTTTGAAGTAAGAATGATAAATATTCATTGGTTTAAAAACACTATTAAAGTATAAGCTGTACCTTTGCACTGTCTTTTTATAAAACATGTATTGTTATGGAACAACATCCTATTAAAATCAATAAAGTACAGATACGTAATCTTCAAATTGAAGACTATGCACAGTTATCCCAATCGTTTACCCGTGTTTATTCTGATGGTAGCGATGTCTTCTGGACTCATGCCCAGATAAAGAAATTAATAAGTATTTTTCCGGAAGGGCAGATTGTTACAGTCGTTGACGACAAGATTGTAGGTTGTGCTCTTTCTATTATAGTTGACTATGACAAGGTAAAGAACGATCATACGTATGCACAAGTTACGGGTAAGGAAACATTCAATACTCATAATCCGGAAGGAAACATCCTGTACGGTATTGAGGTATTTATTCATCCGGGATACCGCGGTTTGCGCCTGGCTCGTCGTATGTATGAATATCGCAAGGAACTTTGCGAAACATTGAATTTGAAAGCTATCATGTTCGGTGGTCGTATTCCGAATTATCATAAATATGCCGATAAGATGCGCCCGAAAGAATATATCGCACGGGTACGCCAGCGTGATATTTATGATCCGGTTCTTACCTTCCAATTATCGAATGATTTCCATGTTCGCAAGGTAATGACCAATTATTTGCCGAATGATGAGGAATCCAAGCATTATGCCTGTTTGTTGCAGTGGGATAATATTTATTATCAGCCGCCTACACAGGAATATATCAACCCAAAGACGACTGTCCGTGTGGGACTGGTACAGTGGCAGATGCGTAGTTACAAGACATTGGACGACCTCTTCGAACAAGTGGAGTTCTTTGTAGATGCCGTATCAGATTATAAAAGTGATTTTGTTCTTTTTCCGGAATATTTCAACGCTCCTTTGATGTCGAAGTTTAATGATAAAGGAGAATCACAGGCTATTCGTGGATTGGCAAAGTATACCGATGAGATCAGAGACCGTTTTATAAACCTGGCTATCAGTTACAATATCAATATTATCACAGGAAGTATGCCGTATGTAAAGGAAGATGGTTTGTTATATAATATAGGCTTCCTTTGCAGGCGTGACGGAACTTATGAGATGTATGAAAAAATGCACGTTACTCCGGATGAAATCAAGAGTTGGGGATTGAGTGGTGGTAAACTGCTGCAAACTTTCGATACAGATTGTGCGAAGGTCGGAGTGCTGATCTGTTATGATGTGGAATTTCCTGAACTTTCCCGTTTGATGGCAGATCAGGGAATGCAAATCTTATTTGTACCTTTCCTGACTGATACACAGAATGCTTACTCCCGTGTTCGTGTTTGTGCCCAGGCACGTGCGATTGAAAATGAATGCTTTGTAGTCATAGCAGGTTGTGTCGGAAATCTTCCCCGCGTTCATAATATGGATATTCAATATGCACAGTCGGGAGTATTCACTCCATGTGATTTTGCTTTTCCGACTGATGGAAAACGGGCGGAAGCCACTCCGAATACGGAAATGATTCTGGTTTCGGATGTCGATCTGGATTTATTGAATGCACTCCATACTTACGGTAGTGTGCGCAATCTGAAGGATCGTAGAAATGATGTATATGAAGTGCGGCTGAAGAAGTAAAAGGAGACTGTTTAGTTGGTTTCAAACCAAGACCCCGTTGGTTTAAAACCAACGAGGCTTTCCTTTTAAACCAATAAAAGGAATGTTTTTTAACCCTTTCCGGAAGTACCGCTTTCGAGGATGCTGACGATAGAAAACAGTGTGAAGCAAATAGCTCCCAGTCCTACTAAAACCCGTGCCGGAATAAAATAATCAGTGTTTACGGTAGCAAGCTCGAATACAAAGGCAGCCAGAAACAGGCATGTTAATGCTGTCAGTACCGGAATCATAGGGATTCGGTTGGCCAGCTTGAACTCTCGTCTCCATATCTTAGCGAGCAGAATCACCTTGCTGGAAATACTGTAACATACCAGACCAAGGCCAAGCATGATGTATCCGGTAGTGCCGTTTGCACTTCCCGAGTCGGCAAGGATGACGAATATGCCCCATACAAAAGAGATCGATCCCATGAGTAAAACCAGTTTCGGCCATTTGTTACGTTCTCTTTCCGAATAGTCGTTCCGGACCTGACGGGCTATGGTTGCTACTAATGCAATCAGACTGGTACAAATACATGCGAGCCCTACCATCACATGCCCTGCTACAAAATAAGCAGGATGGGAATGACTGTTACTTAACAGGATGAACGCCCATATCCATGCGATACAGGAAATGACGATTGCGAGAAAGATCATTGCCCGTCTTTGGCCAATAGAGAACGCTCCCTCCGGCACTTCATTTCCGGTAGCTTTGGCATTGGCCGGAATCAAAGAAAATCGGGTGGAAGAGGTAGCGGCGGTAGCTACACAAGCTGTGATAAATCCTACACCGGTTATGACATGCCCTGCGACGAAGGCTGAAGTAGTGGTAGCACTATTGAAAATGCATATACCTCCGATAATTGTTATGATAGCTGCCAGATAGCCCACAACAGGTAAAACGTATTTTGTCGCTTCATTATAGGTATGTATGATTTGCCGGATTATTGTGGCTGCCGTACAGAACAGCGCAATGCATATCATACCTAGTGAAAATACAACAGGACCTGCCACCAGACGGTTTCCCGCATCACCATAACCGTAAATGAATGCTCCGTATCCGAAGCAAAAGACCGCCATCGCCAAAGGGATTGCTCTGAATAAAATACTAATACCGTAATTCATAACTTAAGTGCTTTTTATTTTCCCACTAAAACAAGGAGATATCGGTTTTGTTTAATGCAACATCCATTTATAAACGATAACTTCACATGATTCCAATTAAAAGTCCTTGCTTTTTGCTCAACTAAACAAATGTTTTTGTAAATTTGCACCCTTAAAAATGGGG
>OLKG01000103.1_pt1 | contig 92060 bp, 59 predicted proteins | sample 1603371 | NCBI WGS metagenome assembly OLKG01 (sample SAMN04168657, study PRJEB22393) | human gut metagenome | biome: human gut microbiome; feature: stool | host: Homo sapiens | collected 2014-03-20 | reverse complement strand
AATCAGGGCATTCACCGCCTCTGTGAATCTCGTTTCTGCATCTGGCGGCTCTCGGTGTCCGTTGAGAACCATGCTGACATAACGATCTGTGACACCCATTTCATCACCCAACATTTTGTTGGTAATTTTATGGACATGCATCAAACCTACTAAATTTCCCGTCCATTCTTTAGGCAACTTTTTTCAACTCCTTCCGTTTTTGTAGTTGAAAAATTCAAACCGATGTGCTATCTTATAAGTACCACCAAATAAGAAACAAGAGTTTGAACTTTTCAACCACTGTTTATATTTTAGTATAGTTGTTTCAACTTGTCAATAACTTGTGTTGGAATTTTCAAACTTGTCTGTTTTGCACAATTAAGAAAGGGTGTTTTTGTGTTTTACGACAGGTTTGTTGAGCTATGCAGTATGCATGGAGTTTCCCCCAGCAAAGCGGCGCAAGAATCTGGCATCAACAAGTCCACTGTGACTTATTGGAAGAACCATACAGAATCCAAGCCCACGGGGCAACTTGCAGAAAAGTTGTGTAGTTATTTCAACGTATCTATGAGCGAATTATACGGCGATACGCAAAAAGAAACGCCCCCCCTTACTGCAAAGGATGAGCGTGATATTGCCCGTGATTTAGAGCGGATACGGCAGGCGTTGGAAAGCGAAGATACAATTATGTTTGATGGAGACCCTATGAGCGACGAAGCGCGCGATTCCATCATGAATGCCATAGAGCTTGGGCTTAAAGCTGCAAAAATAAAGAACAAGGAAAAATATACACCTAAAAAATATAAAAAGGACACTTAGAAGATACCCGGAAGAGTTTCCGGCTTTGCTCCCAGATTCTTGAATTCGCCGTTCAAACCGGCTTCATCTTTCGGGTTCAGCTCCAATGATTTCTTCATGTCCTCGATAGAACCGTCCTTGTCGCCATTTAACAATTTGGCACGTCCGCGTTCCTTATAAGCTTCTGCGAAGTTCGGATTCAACTCAATGGCTTCGTCAAAGAGTCCGATAGCTTCCGTCAGTTTCTTCTGACTGATGTAAAGTAGTCCCAGATAGAGGTACGCCTGCTCGTTGAAAGGATTTATTTCCGTGATAAGTCGATAATCCTTTTCCGCTTCTTCGGACTCTCCGTTGTCCTCCTTCACCTTTCCACGCAGGAGTATCGCCGTTTCTTCTTCCGGATTCTGAGCCAATATGGCATCTACATCCTCCATTACCTCTTTGTATTGTTTCATTTTCAATAAGGCTTCTGCACGTAACAGGCGGGCTTCGATGAAATCATCCTTCAAGGTGATAGCTTTGGTGAGGTGGGCGATAGTCATCAGGTCGTCGTCCTGGCCTTTGCGGGCTTTTCCCAGCAGATAATGCGCTACGGCATTTCCTTCTTCGATGGCGATGGCTTTGTTGGCTGCCTCTTCCATAGCCTGATAATCTTCCTGAATGAAGCATACATTCGCCAATGTCAGGAAAGTATTGGTAACATGAGGTTCCATTACAGCCATTTTCTCCAAAAGTTTGCGGGCCTTTGCCGTTTCTCCCAATTGGACGTAGAGTTGGCTGAGATATCCCAATGTCTCGAAATCCTCCTCAATGGCAAGGGCTTCCGTGAAACATTTTACGGCATAATCCGGGCGTCCCATGCGTTGCGCACGCAAACCGTCATATTTGAAGATCTCGAATCTTTTCCGGTCGTTTTTCTGCTTTTCACTTTCCGGTGTCTCCGATTTCCCGGAGAAGAAAGATTTAAAAAAGTTCGGCATGATATGTTGTTTTTGAGTTACACTTGCAAATGTAATAACTTATTTTGATATATGTATCATTCCATCCTGCATCTTCCATTCGCCTTCCTCCAATAAATAGCGGATAACCTCTCCAACCTTTTCTTTCTCCGCTTCCATGTTATTGGCTATTTCTGCCGGAGTAAGCGGTTTTTGAATGAGCAGTCCGGTCATTCGCCTCTTTAATTCTTCAAAGGAGTCATCGGACAGACTGTCTGTGGCGCGGTGGCTGAGGCAGATATCGCATTGGCCGCAATTATGTTCGTTTTTCTCTCCGAAGTAGCGGAGCAGCATCCGGCTCCGACATACGTTTTCTGAAGTGACATAATCCTCCATCGCCTTGATGCGCGTTTCGTACCTTGCTTTCCGTTCTTCGTAGACAGAGGGAGGAATATGTACAAAACGCAGTTCCTGCCGTTCGCGCGTATATATAATATAAGGTGTCTTTTTGTGTGGAATATAATCCACGATGCGGCGTTTGGTCAATGTCACCAGGATGTTATAGATCTGTTCGCGTGTCAGCCCTGTGCGTATCGACAGTGAAGCCTCGCTGATATAGGCATAATCCGTGAATACCCCTGTGTAGGAACGAAGGATTGTCTGTATCAGCGCTTCGGTTTCTTTTCCCATCTCCCGTAGTTTGTACAGCTCGTCCCGGCGAATCGTAAAAAGGATGCGGGAAGCATTATCCTGTTCGTCCGTATATTCCAGATAACCGGCTTGCGTCAGTATCTTCAGTGCACTGTCTACCGGGACCGGAAAGTATTTGAATTTCCGGCAGAATTCTTCCAGATTAAATTCGCGGACACATTGGAAACCGTCGCCCATCGCCATCTGATAGTAATATTGCAAATGCTCGTAAACATCGAGAATATACTCTTTGTCGGGGAAAGTGTCTGCCACCCGTTTGTGCAGGGTAGTCTTATCAGATTTGGCATATAGAATGACAGCATATGCCTTTTCCCCGTCTCTGCCTGCCCGTCCGGCCTCTTGAAAATACGCTTCCGGAGAATCGGGGAGATCAAGATGAAGGACGATGCGGACATCCGGTTTGTCAATACCCATTCCGAAAGCATTGGTGGCTACCATTACGCGGACTTCCCCGTTTTGCCAGCGTTTCTGGCGGAGGTCTTTCACTGCATTATCCAGTCCGGCATGATAGAAATCAGCGGTAATATCTTCGTTCACCAGCAGTTCGGTGATTTCTTTTGTCCGTCGCCTGTTGCGGACATAAATGATGGCGCTACCCGGTATTTTCCGTAAGATATGCAATAACTCGTTCGTCTTGTTGTCTGTCTTGCGGACGATGTACGCCAGGTTCTTCCGTTCAAAACTCATGCGGAAGACATTGCCTTCATGGAAGTTCAGACGATTCTGAATATCCTTTACTACTTCCGGTGTAGCGGTTGCGGTCAGTGCCAGCACCGGAACTCCAGGCAGGAGTTCCCGTATTTCCGCAATTTTCAGATAGGCAGGCCGGAAGTCATATCCCCATTGGGAGATACAGTGACTTTCGTCTACTGTGATCATGGAGACTTTCATCGCCTTCAGTTTGGTGCGGAAAATCTCCGTATCCAGACGTTCCGGAGAAATATAGAGGAATTTGTAATCACCGAAGATACAATTCTCCAGTGCGGTGAGAATCTCCTGGCGCGTCATGCCTGAATATACGGCAAGCGCCATGATTCCCCGCTTGCGCAGGTTCTGCACTTGATCTTTCATCAAGGCAATGAGGGGGGTAATGACGATGCAAATACCTTCTTGAGCGAGAGCAGGCACTTGGAAGGTGATGGACTTTCCACCGCCTGTCGGCATAAGCCCCAATGTATCTTTGCCTTCGCCGATACTGGTAATGATCTCCTCCTGCAAGTCGCGGAAGGAGTCATACCCCCAGTATTGTTTCAATATCTCCTGATACTTATTCAATCGGCTTTATATCTTCAATTTGAAGTTGGACTTCGCCACGCTTATGCGTGTTTTCTTCGATGGTGTAGCAGATGTCGAACGAGCGTTTCGTCTTGATATAACGTACGTGCGAACTTTGCCCGAAAGCAATGCCGTTCATTACATTGTTCGATTTATTATCCACCAGTTCCAGTTTGATGTGCTCCTGATCACGCCCCACCACCTTGCTTGTTCCGTAGTCGTAGACATGGTGCGTACAGAAAATAGGTTTCATGTTGTCAGGACCGAAAGGATTGAATCTTTTCAGATCATTGAAGAACTTGGATGAAATGTCTCTGAAATCTATCTCCGCATCAATGTCGATTACGGCACTGGTCTGCTCCGGTAAAATATGCTGCGAGACGTATTCTTCAAATCGTCTGGTGAACTCTTCCACGTTTTCTACTTTCATGGATAGTCCGGCGGCATACGTATGTCCTCCAAAGTTCTCCAGCAGGTCGCGGCAATGTTCGATTGCTTTATATACATCGAAGCCGGAAACGGAACGTGCGGAACCTGTCGCCATGTCGTCCGTCCGGGTTAGCACTACAGCCGGGCGATAGTAGACTTCTGTCAGTCGGGAAGCCACAATACCGATCACTCCCTTGTGCCACTCTTCGTTGTAGATCACGATAGAGCGGCGGTCGGCAAGCCCGTCCAGATTGGCGACGATGTTGTTCGCCTCTTCCGTCATACTCTTGTCGAGGTCTTTACGAGTCTCGTTGTATTGATTAATTTGTCCGGCTTTCTCCAGCGCTACCGAGAAATCTTTTTCGGTGAGTAAGTCTACCGCTTCTTTTCCGTTTTGGATACGTCCCGATGCGTTGATGCGCGGTCCTATTTTGAATACGATATCGCTGACGGTAATCTCTTTTTCGGAGAGTCCGCATACATCGATGATCGCTTTCATTCCGGTACTCGGGTTGCTGTTCAGCTGCTTCAACCCATGAAAGGCGAGAATACGGTTTTCACCCATGATGGGCACGATATCCGATGCGATACTTACCGCCACGATGTCGAGCAGCGGAATCAGATGATGAAACTCGATGCCGTTGCTGATGGCGAACGCCTGCATAAATTTGAAACCGACCCCGCAACCGGAAAGGTGTGTGTACGGATACGTATTGTCCAAGCGCTTGGCATTCAGAATGGCTACGGCAGGTGGAAGCACCTCATCCGGCACATGATGGTCGCAGATGATAAAGTCGATTCCTTTCTCTTTGGCATAAGTGATTTCCTCCACAGCCTTTATGCCGCAATCGAGTACAATAATAAGGCCTACACCGGTTTCGGCGGCATAGTCCACTCCTTTTTTAGAAATGCCATACCCTTCATTGTAACGGTCGGGTATGTAATAGTCAAGGTTCGAATAGAACTGTTGAATAAACTTGTAGACCAATGCTACCGCAGTAGTGCCGTCTACGTCATAATCTCCATAAATTAGAATGCGTTCTTTCTTTCCCATCGCCTTGTTCAGACGTTCTACTGCAACGTCCATATCCTTCATCAGGAACGGGTCGTGCAGGTCGGGCAATTGCGGACGGAAGAATTTCTTAGCGTCTGCCGCTTTCGTAATTCCCCGTTGCACCAAAAGTTGTCCAAGTATCGGGCTAATCCCTAATTCTTGGGCCAATATCTGGCTTGTCTCTGCCTGTTCGGGTGTAATGGGTCGATAATTCCATTTGTGATTCATTTTATATATTGCTTTTTTCTTTTTCTGTTCTCAAGGGTCAGAAAGGCACTTCTTTCCAACAAGGGGTAAAAGTACGAAAAAAAGCGGAAGTGTAGGATAAGATATGACGAAAATATTTCATGATGGTGTGTTGAAACGCAAATTATTATGCCACCCTCATAGCAATAGAGTGGCACAATGTGTTCTGTAAGCAATCGGAAACCTAGAGCCCGTTGATAAACAGATTCGCTTTTTCCACTACGACGTTTGCCGGAGTCTTTAACAGTTGGAGCTCATCAAAACTTTCAAGTACTCTCTCCAGTTTGCGTAGTGTAGCAGTCTTGTTTTGGGTTTGCAGTTCCGTTTTCAGGATTCGGATTTTCTCGTATGCCTGTATGCCTGCCACCAGATTCTCGAAACGCAGACAAGTCCTTCCTCCCGGATAGAGAAGGTAAGTATCTCCGGCTCCCCATGTGTAGAAGCGGCTGTCCAGTAACGGTTCGATAGTCCAGCTGTTCAATGCCCAACGCAGGTATCCGTCCAGATTCTCTTTCGCTGCATACCAGGCTATCCAAGCGCCTTCTGCCGGGTTGCTGAATGTATATGTGTTGGGATGGGATTCTGCGCAACAGGTGTAGTAAGTTGTGATTTTTCCTTCTGCTTTCCGTTTCGCTTTCATCTCTTCACTGAATTTTTCTGCGATGGCAATGCAATAATCATTCAGTTCGTCGGAAAGTTCTTTATGGAGTGAGCCGGCAAGTGAAACCTTGAAATCCGGATCTGCTTCACGGATAATCTTCAGTGCTTTCAACATATCGGGCATGGGGCGTTCGTCCATAGCGATGTGCGTAATGTCAAACCAGCCTTTGGATTTTAAGTGAGTGGCAAAGTCTTTCAGCATACTTAACCATAGGTCGTGATAGGCCTGCTCTCCCGGCTTGGATTTTAATTCTTTCATGCTGTTGGTGGCTTGGTCGAAATAGAGGAAAGACAGTTTCCAGGGAATCATGGAATAGCATCCGATCTCCTTTTTTACTCCCATATCCATCATGAACTCCACCCATTTGTCGAAGATCGTGTAGTCGAACCACCAGCTGCCGTCTATTTTCCGAACCCAAGTGATCATCGTTTCGTATGGATCGTAAGTTTGTCCGCCCCAAGGGTGGTGCATGATGGGGACGGTAATCACTTTTCCGCCTGCCTCCGTGTATGGTTGCAGTTCTGTCTTTAAGATTCTGAAGTGTTCCTCCGACCATAAAGGAACCTGATGATAACGGGCCACTGCAAATGGGTTTTGCCAAAGGTCCAGATGGAAAGCCCATTGATCGGGTTGAGGCAATGTGCGTTGCTGAACCTGTACGGTCAGTTTTAACTTCCCGATCACTTCGTGATTATTCTTTATAAGTACATCGGATGAATAATTGCCGCTAATTGCATCTTCAGGAATCCAGACGCGTATCCAGTATCCTTGAGAGGTTTTCGCTTTTATCGGTAAAGCAGCGGCGAGATGGTCGATAGGGTCAGCTACCAGTGTGGAGTCGAATTGTGACAAGTCCGGTCGGGGACCGCAAGTTCCTTTTTGGTTCTTGTTCAGTTCATCTGTCATCACATATCTGACAAACCCTTTCAGAATACGGTCTGCCGAAATGCTTTGTTTACCGGAGGAATGGGTCAGGGGAGCTATTTCTACGGAAACATTATCCAAATCGATAGCGGAAGAAACTACCAATTGTGCGGCGACTCTTTCTCCTTTCCATCCTTTGATATCAATCTTTTTCTGATTGAGACGTGGATTTACCTCTTTCTTATATCGGGTGTAAGTGTTTCCCCATGCGCAACGAGTGCCGGAAAGGTCTTTCCAGGACTCCCCGTCCGTTGGGACCGGATTCTTGAGTTCCGTGTACTGTGTCAATGGGAAAGGAGCTTGCGAGGTTGACTGCCCGGAGTGGGTAACTCCCATCGGGTTTTGTCCGTTCAGGCTTCCCAGACTGCAAAGTCCGGAGGAGATGAGGACGATAGCTTTTACTTTAATGTTCATACGAGTTGTTTTTAATAGGTGATTAAAGGAAATATACTTTAGTTTGATTTAATTCAGAAGAATTGGGACCGATGCCGATGGTAAAGCTTCCGGATTCCAGTACCTTTTCCATTTTATTATTGTATATGCTAAAATCTGCGGAAGGAATAGTAAAACGAATCTCCTTCTCTTCGCCGGGCTGAAGATGGATGGAAACAAAGCGTTTTAATTCCTTTTCTCTTGGAATGACGGTAGCCACTTCGTCACGTATATAAAGCTGTACAATTTCTCTGCCCGCTACGGAACCTGTATTCTTGATTTTTATCCGTACAGTGACGGAATCTCCCTTTCGATATTCTGTCTTATCGGTAACGGGAGAGGAATATTTGTATTGCGTGTAACTCAGGCCGAATCCGAATGGAAATAAGGCTCCTTGCGGTATGTCGGCGTGGTGTACTGTGTAAAAAGTTCTTCTGGCATTATAAACAATAGGAATCTGCCCCGCATGTCTGGGGAAAGTCTGCGAAAGTTTCCCTGAGGGATTTTCGATACCTGTCAGTAAGGCTGCTACGGCTTTTCCTCCCATAGTGCCGGGATACCAGGCTTCCAGTAGGGCATCGCAGTTTTTGATGACTTCATCCAATACTAGCGGTCGGCCGTTGAATAACACCACGATGATTTTTTTTCCGGTTGTCTTCAATGCTTTCAGCAATCTCATCTGCTGATCTGGTAACTCGATTTTGGCGGTTGAAACAGCTTCTCCAGATAAGTTGGACGGTTCTCCGAGACAAGCTATAATGATTTCATTTTTTTGTGCCAAAGCACAAATATCCGACAAATAGTCCGGTGTAATACCGGAGAAGTCACAAGCCCGTACATCAATCGGGATATCGGTACGTAAGGCTTTGAAGCCTTCTTCTACCGTAATTACCTCTTTACTGTTTCCTTTCATATTCCAGGAACCCAGCAAATGGTAGCGTGCATTGGCGAATGGACCAACTAGTGCTATTCTTTTAGAGTCGGATAAGGGAAGTGTCCGATCTTCATTTTTTAAGAGTACCATACTTTGACAAGCCATTTGGTATGCGTCTTCCTGGCTTTCTTTAGAATAAAGTGTCTGCTTTTCCCGTTCGGTATTAAAGTAGGCGAATGGATTGTCAAACAGCCCCAACCGGAATTTCAGTTCTAAGGCACGGGCGGCAGCGCGGTTAATCAGTTGTTCCGGAACTTTCTGTGTTCTTACCAGCTCCGGCAGGAATTCGATAAACTGTTTGGCGCTCATATCCATGTCTATTCCGCTTTTGATGCCTCTTTCAGCAGCTTCTTGTCCGTTGTCGGCAGCTCCTTCCGTCACCGTATGTTGAAAAGTTGTCCAATCGGTCATTAGCAATCCTTTGAACTGCATTTGTTTACGCAACACCTCTTCATTCATGAAATAGTTCATCGTCAGCGGCTCTCCATCGTAGGAGGTATATGCGCACATGACACTTGCTACTCCTGCATTAATGGCTGCTTGAAAAGGAGGGAGATAAACTTCCTGAAGTTTGCGCAGAGATACGTCCGTTTCTTGATAGTCTCTTCCTGCCATGACTGCCCCATAACCGGCAAAATGCTTTACGCAGGCAGCAATCGTATGAGGACTTGTCAAGTCGTCCCCTTGAAACCCTCGGACTCTTGCGGCAGCCAGTTCTCCGCACAAGTAAGCATCTTCACCGGATGTTTCCATAATACGTCCCCAACGAGGATCGTATGATATGTCAACCATCGGCGCATAGGTCAGTTGGATACCTGCTGCGGCAGCTTCCCGCGCTGCCATAGCAGCACTTTGTTCTACTAGTTCCGGATTCCAACTACACGATTCGGCTAGTGGAATGGGGGTAATGGTGCGATATCCGTGAATGACATCTTCATGAAAGACTAAAGGAATACCTAACCTGCTATGTTTCAGAGCCTCCTCTTGTAGAGAACGGTTTAGTTCCGCTCCATTCGCTTTCAAAAAAGCACCGACTTTCCCTGCACGTATCAGAGACCGGCAGATGGAGTCGTCTTTCGTATAATAAGGTATTAAGTTCAGTTCTGCTATTTTTTCTTCAAGTGTCATGCGTGACAATAGATCTTTCACCCGTTGGGGGACGGGGATGGATTCCTTTTGATAAGGATAGGATTGTGCAAGGCATACCGAAAACACGTTTTCCACAAGGAATAGTGTTATAAAGATAAACTTGTTCATGTTTAAAGTCTGTTATGAGTTAAATTAATAAATATTACCGCAGACTTTTCTTATTTATACAGACAAACAGGGGGATGTGGAAACATCCCGATTTTAATTGGAGAAGAGAAACACGTTGCAATATTAGGAATAATATTCGAAGTACACAAGTAAAGCGGGCAAAGAATTTGAAAGGGAAAATTTGTTCGTTACTTTATTTATTTATAATATTGCGGACTTTATCATCCAATAAAGCCCTACTTATATGCTAGATACTGATGAAAAAACATTCGAGAAGCTCTTTAGGGAGCATTATTCTCTTCTATGTAATTATGCGAATAGTATTGTCTGTAATGAGCAGGCGGTAGAGGACATCGTACAGAATTTCTTTATTGCCGTCTGGGAGAAGAAACACTTATCTATAACGGAGGATACTTTTCTTCCGTATGCCTATCGTGCTATCAAGAATAGTTGTATCAACTACTATAAGTCAGAGATTGCCAAAGAGAATTTTTTCACTGTGCTGGCGGAGGAATGGCAATTACAACTGCAAGAAGAAGAGGAGTTCAGATATAAACAGGAGGTACGTGCCGCTCTTCAGAAGTTACCGGAAAAATGCAGGAAAGTATTTTTGCTGAAGTGTGTCACCGGCCTCCGCTATAAAGAAATCGCGGAAATTTCCGATATCTCGGTCAATACCGTGAAATACCATCTGGGAGAGGCTTTTCGTGTCATGAGGGAAGAACTGAAAGACCTGATGATACTATTAATATTAATTTTTAGCTGATTGTACCTACCCATTTTAGGGAAAGCAATTGTCATAGTAACAGAAAGATAAAAAGAAAATGATGAAACAGGAATTGATCTATCAAGCTATTCTTTCTACATTAGCTCATGAGGCTACCGATGAGGAACAAAAGATTGTTGACGGATGGCTGCGTGAGTCTGAGGAAAACAGAGAGGAATATGAGGGGATGCGTCGTATGTATGAGAAAGCGACGGCTCCTCGTAAACCCAAACAATTTGATGCAGACCGGGCTTGGAAACAGGTGGCCGACCATACCATATATAAAAAACAAAGTTGGTATCTGTCTACGTGGGTGCGCTATGCGGCCGTTGTAGCTGTTGTGGTGGCAAGCGGATTGTTCTTTATCACAGATTGGTTCCGTGCGGACAGTCCGGATGGGATAGACATGATGGCTTACAATGAGCCTACCCTACTTTTGGAAGGGGGGGATGAGATTGATTTGAGCGGGCAGTCCTTTACGATGAAGCGTGATCAGGCTTTGATAAAGAACGATGCGGACAACCTGCTCTCTTATGAGGCGGAAGGCGGGACGGATAAAGCGAAGATTGTTCATAACCGCCTGATTATCCCGAGAGGAAAAACGTACAGACTGGTGTTGGAGGATGGCACGAAAGTATGGCTGAATTCAGAAACGGAACTCTCGTATCCGAGCCGGTTTGCCGGAACCAAGAGGGAAGTAATGTTATTGGGTGAGGCATTCTTTGAGGTCACTCCAGACAAGGAAAGACCGTTCTATGTAAAGGCGAACGGAATGGATATACGTGTTCTGGGAACTTCTTTCAACGTAAGTGCCTATCAAGATAGCGAGAGTACGAGTACGACATTGGTGGAGGGATCGGTAGCAGTGAGCATGGCCAATGGTGCGGAACGGACAATAACGCCTTCCGAACGACTGGCGTATAATAAGAAAAGTCATCAGTTATTTGTGGAGAAAGTGGATACTGAACTTTATACTTCCTGGATCAACGGTGTATACATCTTTAAGAATATGCCTTTGGAGGAAATATTGGAGAAACTTTCCCGATGGTATGATTTCTCTGTTACCTATCAGGATGAAACATTGAAACACACCCGTTTTTCTCTTACCGCAGACCGAAAAACGGATATAGACAAACTCCTGGAAGTGATAAACTACACTTCGGATGTTAAATTGGAGAAACAAGGAAAGAGTATTAATGTAAAAAAACAAAGGAGGATACAATGAAGTAAGAAAGAACTGTGTCACGAAAAAACAAAATAGAGCCTATGCTGACCTTGATCAAGATGAAATGGATACTGATGTTGTTCCTGCTGCTGTATACGGCAGGCAGTTACCTGCATTGCGCTGTTCTTTATGGGGATGTACTTGCTCAAAAATACACTATTGTGCTTGATTTTAAGGATACTCCGGTAGAAGCCGTACTGGACGCCATCACCAAGCAGACTGGAATCAAGATTGCCTATAATAACGAGGTACTCGACCGGAAGAAGCCGGTGACCGTCAAGATAGAGACATCCGATATTTTGGAAGCGTTATATGCCGTATTGGGCGACGGCTATATCTGTCGGCAGATTGATGACTATATCGCTATTTCCAAACGGCTAAAACCGGTTTCGGACAAGATTGCCGGTAAATTACCAACGATGGCGGAAGAAAAAGCTTCCGTCATCGTTAGCGGCTTGATTACGGATGGAGACGGAAACCCGCTTATCGGTGTCAATATTCTGGTGAAAGGGAAAAGCACGGGTGTTGTTTCCGATTTATACGGCCGTTATCAGATTGAGGTGACGGAGGGTGACCGGTTGGAATTTCGTTATGTCGGATATAATAGCGAGGAAAGGGTCGTGAGGAAGGTCCCGGTCATTAATGTGCGTATGATGGAATTACCGGTTGGGCTGGGAGATGTGGTGGTAGTCGGATATGGACAGCAGAAGAAATCCAGCGTCGTTTCGTCTATACAGACATTGGAATCGCGGGATATGAACGTGAAACAACGTAATCTGGCAACCAATATTGCCGGACGGATTGCCGGGGTGATTTCCGTACAGCGTAGCGGCGAACCGGGAAATGACGAAGCGGAGTTTTACATTCGCGGACAGAGTTCGTATACGGGAGGAACCAACCCCTTGGTGCTGGTGGATGGTGTTCCTCGTAATATGGAAGATATCGATGTAGATGAAATAGAGACTTTTACGGTACTTAAAGATGCCGCTGCTACTGCCGTTTATGGAGCTGAAGGGGCAAATGGTGTCGTGCTGATTACTTCCAAACGCGGAAGGCCACAGAAGACTCTTGTTAATTTCAGCGCACAATATGCCATTGCCACTCCTTTCAGAATGCCCCGATCATTGGATGCCTGTGAGTATCTGTCCATGTATAACGAGGCGGTGTGGAATGATCGGGGAAATCCGGATAAAGATCATTTTCAGCCGGAAGTGACCGATGAGGTTATGGAAAAATACCGTTCGGGAGCGGATACCGATTTATATCCTTCCGTTGATTGGACTGATTTGCTGAAGAAACACACCCAAAGCCAGCGTTATACGATCAATTTCAGGGGTGGTTCCGAGAAAACACGCTTTTTCGTTTCGGGAGCTTATTATACGGAAGAGGGAATCTATCGTTCAAATCCTATTGAGGACTATGATGCCAATATTGACTTGAAGCGTTTTAATCTGCGCTCGAACATTGATATGACAATCACAAAGACTACCCGACTGTCCGTAGATTTGAGCGGGCAGTATGTGATGAAGAATAATCCCGGGTATAGTTCCGACCAGATATTTTCGTACATAACCCATAGCCCTACTCACGTTATTCCTATGTATTATTCGGACGGAACAGCTTCTATTTACAGTAATTTAGGCTACGGACACGACAAGCAGCCTTACAGTATGCTCAATCATAGCGGATATACCAAGACGTGGGATACATATCTTCAGTCGAAGGTTTGTTTGGAGCAAAAGATGGATTTTCTTCTTCCGGGCTTGTCGGTCAAAGGAATGATGGGGTTTGATGCGGACTTCGGAGCTTCGACGAAGAGAACCAAGTCTCCTAAAACTTATTTTGCGTTGCGCCGGAAAGAGGATGGTACTCTGGAGAAGAAAACGATGGAGGAGGGGACTGCCTTGAGCGATCCTGTCAAGGGAGAGACTTCGGGAGCTAAAAGGATTTATCTGGAGGCTTCTCTGAACTATCAGCAACGCTTTGCGGACAAGCATGATCTTTCCGCTTTGTTTCTGTATATGCAGAAAGAGACCCAGTACCAGCAGGAAGAAGGATTGTTGCGGCTTCCCTATCGGAAACAGAGTCTTGTATCGCGTATCTCATACGCTTATGATGACCGGTATATCGTAGAAGTCAGTATGGGAGCTACCGGAAGTGAGAATTTTGCGCGGAATCATCGCTGGGGAATATTTCCGGCAGTGGGAGTGGCCTGGTATATCAGTCATGAGAAATTTATGCAGGGGGCGGGAAACAGCTTGACCAAGCTGAAATTGAGAACCTCTTACGGAATAGCGGGCAACGACAATGTGTTCAGCCAAGATGGCGGGTTGGTACGTTTTCCATATCGGGGGCAAGTAACGACGGATGGTCCCGGATATGATTTCGGACTGACGCCCGGCGCCGGTGGCGGAATGTCCAATTGGGTGGGCGGGGTGTACGAACGGAGCTTTGCCAGTCCGAATCTGAGCTGGGAAACGGAACGGAAGTTGAATGTAGGGTTGGATGTCGGCTTATGGGAGGGCAGGATTGATTTTTCTGTCGATTATTTCAGCAACCGTAGAAAAGATATTCTGATTCAGCGGAAGACCATTTCCGCCGTTACGGGTTTCCGTACCGGGATGTATCAGAATTTCGGTATTACGACGAATAAAGGGGTGGACGCCAATCTCATTTTCCGACATCAGTGGGGACCGGTCGGTCTTTCCGCTCGCGGAAATGTAACGTATGCAAGGAATGAAATCATTGAATGTGATGAAATTGCTCCTAAATATAGTTGGATGTCACAGGTGGGAACCTCTATCGGTCAACAATCTCTGTATATTGCGGAGGGACTGTATACTCCTGATGACTTCGATGTGACGGAACGGGGAGACGGTTCCCGGACTTATCAATTGAGGGAAGGATTACCGAAACCTTCGGCAAATGTGGCTCCGGGTGATATCAAGTATAGAGACTTGAACAAGGATGGTATTATCGATTCCTACGATAAGACCTACGACAGCGGATTCTACTCTACGGGCATACCGGAAATTGTATATGGATTCGGGGTGAATCTTTCCTGGAACGGACTGTTTGTCGGGGCTTTTTTTCAGGGAGTATCTCATGCGTCTGCCAGTCTGATAGCTTCTCCTAGTAATATCATTCCTTTTACGTCGGGCAGGGACAATGGTTCCGCCCGCGATATTATACGTGACCACTGGTCGGCTGAAGCGCCTTTCAATCAAAAGGTGTTTTTCCCGCGTCTTCACACAGGAGCGTTTCAGCACAACCAGTTGCCTAGTACCTGGTGGATGCGTGATGCGGCGTTTCTGCGTCTGAAGAACATAGAAGTAGGATATGAATTCGATAAGACGGTACTCCAACGACTGAGGATGGAGAATCTGCGTGTCTATGTGCAGGGGAATAATGTAGCGGTGTGGGACAAGATTAAATATTGGGACCCGGAATTGGGAAATGCTAACTCGGGAGCTAAATATCCGCTTTGCAGGAACTTTACCGTTGGCTTGGAAATCACTTATTAAAACGGAAGGTCACTCATTAAAAACAGAAAAGTCACTTATTTAAATTAAGGGAAGGAAACAAGATGGAACGAATTTGGAAGAAAACGATAGGGACACTCGGTTTTACGCTCTGCATGGCTTTGGCGGCTTGTTCCGATTATCTGGATGTCTCGAATGAGATTGCGGAGTCGTTGGATCTGGAAGCGGTATTCCGTAATCCGGCATATACCCGGCAATGGCACGCCAATCTTTTTAACTGTATTTCCGAATATTCATGTACCGGCGGTAACAATGCCAGTGGGTTCACCAATGTCTGGTCGTCTCTTTGTGGTGAAACGTTGATAAGCAGCGGACCTTCCTCCCGGCTGATGGAAGCCGGTTACAATTCGAGTAACGCTCCCCTCCATCGTTGGTGGGTGCTTTATCGGGAGATACGTGACGCTTTTATTTTCTTGAAACGGGTAACGCCGTTGGGAGCGGTGGAAGATGAGCAGCAGTTGACGGAAGAGAGTGTACGCCGTATGAAAGCGGAAGCGAAGTTCTTGATTGCCTATTCCTATTTTTCCCTGTTTGAACTTTATGGACCGGTGCCTTTACTGACGGAAGAGGTTGATCCGGAAAGTAAGGATTTGAATTTTCCCCGGGCTACGGTGGATGAGTTGGTGGATTATATCGATCGGCTGCTCGAAGAGGTGATTCAGTCGGGCGATTTGCCGCCTACATTGATTAATGCTGCCATCCCTGACGGGAACGAGCGGTATAATTTGAATGAGATTGTCCGTCCTACCCGTTCGGCGGCTATCGCGCTGCGCGCCAAATTATGGGTATATGCCGCTTCTCCATTATTCAACGGAGGATATGCGGAAGCTTTAGAAGTGAAAAACAACGATGGAGAACATCTGTTTCCTCCTTATGATCCGGAAAAATGGAAGATAGCCAAGAAGCGCCTCGAAGAGGTACTGGAAGATGCGGAAGCTTGTGGATACAGATTGTACAAGGTTTACCAAACCGATGGCTCCATAGATGCCGACCGTTCTGTTTATGAGGTGTTCCAGGCTTATAATGATGAGATAATCTGGGCTACCGGAAGAAACTATTATCACACCGGAAGCCAGGATGGTGTAATGGAGGAGAATACGACTCCGCGTGATCTCTATAAAGGATGGGCGCACGTTTGTGTCACTCAAGAGTCGGTCGACGGTTTTTTCATGAAGGACGGACTGACCATTGATGATCCGGGCACTGGATACGATGAAAGCGGATTTACGGAGGTCGTCAATCCGTGCAACGATAGAAAACGTACCGATAAGAATATCTTTACGATGTATGCCGACAGAGAACCTCGTTTCTATGCTGCTGTCACTTATGAAGGGAAAAGCTGGCATATACAGCCACGTTTCAATTATGACTGGGGAGCCGGTTTTGCAAAAGGGGAAGGAAGCGACAACTCGGTTGGCGATTATCCTCGAAACGGATATTTGCTTTATAAGTTCAAGAATCGTCAGATTATGTACACTGGTGATTATATCAAGAAATGGGCACGTCCGTCCATCCTGTTCCGTTTGGCGGATTTTTATCTTTATTATGCGGAAGTCTGCAATGAAATTGATCCCGAAGATGAATGTGTCATTGATTATTTGGATAAGATACGCGAGCGTGCCGGGTTACCTGGATATCGTGAACTGGCAGCCACCGGGAAAAAGAATATCATAGGCGACCGGAAATTACAACGCAGGGCTATTCAGCAAGAGCGCAGGGTAGAGCTTTTTGCTGAGGGACAACGCTTCTTCGACATCCGCCGCTGGATGATTTGCGGAGAAGGGGAGGATGCCGACCAGCGATTTGTACATGGGATGAATATGAACGGAGAAAGAAATCGCCCTTTGGGTACAGACCAATCTTTTTATCGCCGGACACTGATTGAAAACCGCCCCTGGAAACGGGCGATGTATCTGCATCCAATACCCTTCGACGAACTTCAGGTAAATAAGAAAATCGTACAGAATCCTCTTTGGTAGAATTGTTGAAACAATAAGAAAACTTCCTCTGTTACCGTCTGTTTTCTTCCTCGGTGGCGGAGGAGGTCTTCCCCGGTGCCGAACACCTCCTTCCCCGGTGCCGGACTTTTTCCGTGTGAATGGTACAAAAAATCTAGTCGGTTCCGTAATCCATCCTTATATTTATATTTTCTTGATTGTTAACAAACCTTTCTAGAGATTGATACCCTTTCTTCTGAAAGCGCAGTACCTCCCGATTGCCGGTCTTTACGGTGAAGTTTCCCCGATTGTCACTTTTCCCTAACAGTTTGCCGGTCGTTTTCTCATAAATCCGGACTTCAGGGATCAAGGTGGCCTGCACGTCTCTGATGACTCCTTGCACGGTTATTTGCCGTTCACTTTTGGGTAGAACCTGTTCCTGCCTGTTCACGACCGGCTGAGGCTGTCCCACTCGAATAGTCTTCCGTAAGAGAATATGGTCGGAGGCGGAACCTACTTGTATTTCAAATTCTCCCGGTTCTACGATGGCTTCATTCTTCTCATTCAGAATGGTAAGCTCACTGACAGGAATACTGAGACGGACAGTTTGAGTCTCGCCTGCTTGGAGAGCTACCTTGCGGAAATCTCTTAATTGGCGTACCGGCATGGCAACCGAACTGTATACGTCTGATACATACAATTGTACCACCTCTTTTCCTTCGCGCTTCCCGGTGTTTTTCAAATCTATCCGTACGTGAACGGTATCGTTGAGCAGATAAGACGTTCGATCCGTTTGTAGGTTGGAATATTCGAAAGTGGTATACGTCAGTCCGTGTCCGAATGACCATAGCGGGACAGGAGCGGAGAAAACATAATCTCTTCCCGGTGAGTCATAACTGCCGGGGGATTTGTAGAATCCGCGGTCAGAGCGTAGATGGTTATAGTAGACAGGGAGATGTCCGGTACTTTCGGGAAAAGAGAATGTCAGCCGACCGGAGGGAGATACCTTTCCGAACAGGATGTCCGCTATGGAGTTTCCGCTCTGTTCCCCGGCATACCATTGTACCAGGATAGCCGGTATATTTTTCTTCTCCCAGAGAATGGCAAAAGGCTTGCCGGTTACTAAGACAAGAATGACAGGTTTGCCTGTGGCTTGAACCGCTTTTATCAAGGCGGGTTGTGCTCCTGTCAAGGTCAGGTCGTTGAGGTCGAATCCTTCTCCGCAAGTCGAACTTTTATAGTCGCGTGCCAAAGCCGCGCTGGCGCTTCCGCAAAAAAGCACACAGACATCGCTTTGCTCGGCGGCTTCGACCGCTTGCCGGATTCCGCTTTCATCCATAGATACCAAACTGCAACCTTTAGCGTAATTGACTTTCACGTTTGTGCCTGCCCATTTCCGGATACCTTGTAAGGGGGTAACTCCGAAACGGTTGTCGCGTGTCCATGTGTAATCACCGAATTGTATCTGGTCGGCGTTCGGACCAATGACTGCAATCGATTTCAACTTTCCGATAGAGAGAGGGAGTAGCTGCCGGTCATTTTTCAATAAGACGGTCGATTCGTCCGCTATCTTTTTCGATAGCGCTATCGCTTTCCCGGAGTGAATAGCCCCTTTGGCGAATTTTTCTCCGTACGGATCATCAAACAGACCGATCCGGAATTTGGCATACAATACCCGGCGGACAGCTTCGTCCACTATCTCGCGGTTCAGTTCTCCTCTTTCTATCAGTCCGGGAATGGCCGGATAGCAGTCACTCGAAGCTTCTACGTCTAGACCGGCGGTCAGTGCCTGCAAGGCGGCTTCTTCCGAATTGCGGGCTGTGAAGTGGAAGTTCTTCAGCATTTCAATGGCCCCCCAATCCGAGTAGACATATCCTTTGAATCCCCATTCTTTTCTTAGAACATCCGTTAGCAGATAGTGCGAGGCGGAATTAGGGATGCGGTTCCATGAGTTATAGGCGGACATCACGGCGAGGGTAGGCGCTTGCTTCATTACCATTTCGAACGGTTTCAGATAGACTTCGTGCAGGTCACGGATACTGGTTTCTACGGATGCGAGGTTGAGGCCGCTTAAAGGGTTGCCGTGCGGACCATAATGTTTCAGCATGGGGGATATACCGTTGTCCATATACCCTTTCACTTCGGCTATGCCGAATCTTCCGCAGAGATAAGGATCTTCTCCGAAAGACTCTTCTACTCTTCCCCAGCGGAGGTCGCGCACCACATCAATGCAGGGGGATAACACTTGCCGCATACCTACTGCATGGAGCTCGTCAGCAATCATGGATGTTTTGCGATAGGCGAGATCTGTGTCGAAAGTACTTCCTAGAGCAATGTTCTGCGGGAAGACGGTGGCTCCCTCATGCACTACCCCGTGTAGTGATTCCGCTACGGTAAAGATAGGAATGCCTAAACGGGTTTTCTCGACCATGAAGCGTTGGATGGCTAGCATATTCTTTGCGCAGTTCTCTGCCGTCAGGGGAAAACCCTCAACGAACCCCCAACTCATTCCCTGCGCTTTTTCTTCCAACTTGCGTTCGTCCAGCGCTTGTCCGTTGAATATCTCCCAAGAATGGATATGTCTGATTTGAGCGAGTTTCTCTTCCGGAGTCATTCGTTGTAACAAGTCTTTTACCCGCTCCTCAATAGGTAGATCCGCTCTTTGATAAGGCAGTTTGGGTGAGGCTGTTGCTGATGAAAAGGAGATAGCTGATGATACAGGCACTTGCAGAGTGGTGAGGATATTGATTCCATAACGTCGGTCGGGCGAAATCCACCAAGGAATATCTCCGTTGGCGCAGCGGATAGCAAAGCGGGAAAGGTGTTGGAGCTGTCGGGAACCGTCGGGTATCCATAAACCGAGTTTATAAGTGCCGTTCGCCGTCTTGGGGAGAGTCATTTGTCCTTTGATTGTGTGAATCAAAGGCGTGTAGGTTTTATCTCCCGGTCGATAAGGCTGGAAACTGTTGGTATCCGCATTGGTCAGGAACTCTTTCACTTGGTTGTGTTCGTCCACTAATACGAAGTAGACAGGGTGCTCATTGAACAGCGTAGAGAAGCCACGGTTTATCAATGTGAGCGAAAGGTTGAGGATATGGTTATCCGTATGCTTGAGTGTGTCGATTTGCAGTTCTTGCAATTCGAGACGGTACCCTAGATGATCGCGCACATATTCGAAAGCGTTTCTTTGGGCTGCACTTCCGTCGTGTTTCCGGAAATATCCGTCAGAGACGGGCATGTGCTTCTCTTTCAGGTATTCTTCGCTGATGGGTGTTTCTTTCCAGTACATCATGGAATACTTGTCCGGTGCACCGCGCTCTTTGTAATTGTGGATGACGCTTAATGAGGTGTAATGCTCCAGGAATAATTGTCGTGCTGTCTTTTTGCCGTCTATGATCCAGCCGTTCGCGTCTCCGTTCTCTTTGTTCATGCTCCACGTTCCCCAAGGCAGTTCGCCGTCTACGGGCATGAATGCTCCTTCTTCTACAATCTGATCGAAGTTGGGCGTACCTTCATGCATATTTCCGTCCCATCTGTGTGGGTCTACTACGATAAAGTCGTCATGGAAAGAGGTTTTCCGGTAGGCTTCGCTATCTTTGGGTAACAGGTTCTTGTAGTCCGGCACTCTGACTTGTACCACCCGGTCTTGAGGTGTCATCCGACAGATCTTTTCAAGGATAATACGTTTGTTCGCATCGGAACTTTCGATATTATGCTTTGAACTGTGCCATTCTCCCCAAGCACCGATAAATCCGGCTTGAAGAGCCAGTATGACATCTTTGTTTTTCTCGAGGTAAGGTTTCAATTGTTTCATATGGCGAAACATATCTTCCATTGTGGGACCTGACGAGACGGTTCCCATCGGTTCTGTTTCGTAAGCGAACCGGAGCAATGCTTTCTTGCCAAGTTGACGCAACTTGTTGAAGTAGACATTCATTGTGGTAAAAGCTTCTGGAGGTAGCTGTCGGCCTATATATCCATGCAGATAAAAATAAGTTTGAACTAACGAGACACTGTCGCAAGCGTATTTGTTTATCTCTGATTCCAGATAGTCGGTAATTCCCGGATATTCCTGTGGTTTCCACACATCGCATTTTTTAGCGATGTCTACGGCTATTTCCAGGCGGAAGCCTCTTTCCGGATTATATATTCCGGCAGTGCCGTTCGGATCGTCGGCGTAGATACCCCGATATGGAATGCGGGTTGTCTGTCCGGCAAATAATACGGGAAGGAGGGCAAGAAGAAATAAGATTGTCAAGTTGAACTTTCGCATATTAATAAGGATTAGATAAGATATGAATAGAGAGTCTGTTATTCCACCGGTATCAGTGCAAAATCATCGAACCAATAGGTGACACCACCCCAAGTACCTTTACCCCAAATGTCGTATGGATCGCCATTCCCTTTGTAGGCGCAAGGTTTGAAAACAAACCGCACTAATACATTGTTGGGTATGTCTACTGTTACGGAACATTTGGTCCACTCTTTCCCGGCGTGGTATTCGCTGGTACAAGCCACGTCCCAAGTTGGAGCGGTGGAGATTTCCTGCGAACCGTCTGATTTGACGACAATCACTTTCTGTCCGGTCAGTCCCCAGCCTATTTCATCGGTATCTTCACAGACAACAATACTAAGGGTAAATGGCGTGTCGTCTTGATTGGTCTTGACATAATAACTGAACTCATATCTTCCGGCTTTAATGTTTTGTGATGGATAAGATAGGTTGACACACCAAGTGTTCATGACTTCCGATGCGGCATATTTCAATGAACAATAGCTATTGTTCGCTCCTTCGTTATTGTCTATGGTCAGGCTGCAATCCGGTGCATCCCATCGGCATACCCATTGATCAAGATGGTTTAGAGTCTTGTCCCATTCAATATCTCCGGACATAAAGACACCGGGTTGTTTGCCTTCTGCAAAGGTATCTTCGAAACCACCGTTCTTGATAAGGTCTTCAGGAATTTCCTCATCTCCGTCATCGTCATTTCCTTTATTCTCTTTCTCATAATACCGGACATACTCCACCTCCATGTGTGCAGGCAGTCCTCTGTCGTCAATCGGTCCCGGCCATGCGTCCTCACCTCCTACCGAATAGTTGAGAATCAAGTAATAGGGCACATCGAACGGCCATTGCTGCATAAGCGATTCATTCGGAAGATGCAGGTTCGGATAGCTGAAAGTCTCTTCCCCGTTCACCGTAAAGATAATCTTCTCCGCTGTCCATTCAATTCCGTAAATGTTGAACTCGCCGTCCCGATATTCTCCGTAGCCGTTGCGAGGAGGATTCTTGTCATAACCTAAATCCAGTGTATAATGCGTATGCACCGAATGTTGGGCAATCTTATCCATACTAACTTGTTCCATGATATCGATCTCACCGGGGTAACTATTGTTTACCGATGGATATTGCCGTTCTTGCGGCATGAGCCAGATAGCAGCCCATCCACCTTGAAAACTGGTGAACTTGGCGCAGACCTCCAGCTTCCCGTATTTGAATCCCATTTTGTCCATTGTCCACACGCCACCGGTTTTGTATTCACCGTCCTTCTTTTCGGCTGTCAGGTATAGTTTCCCGTCTTTCACGTAAGCTTGGTCATAGCTTTCGGACATATAGCGATTCCACGGAGAAACCTCTTTGGCCGCCAATGACCAGATTTTGGTATTCGGAATGTTACTTTCCTGTTCAAACTCTTCCGACCATACCAGATTCCATCCGTCTTTGTTTTTCGATACCTCCTTCACGTGCTGGGTATAGATATTTATTTCTTCGGATTGGCAGGATAGAAAGCTGATCCAGAAGACTAAAAAAGCAATGATCTGTTTCATATTGTCTCACTTTTAGTTGATTAAAAAGGGGGAGTGGAGGGAGTATGATTACTCCCAGCCACTATTTTGTGTTAAGTTAGGGTTCTTGTAAAGCTCTGTTTGGGCGATGGGATACAGGTACATCTTCTTGTCCCATACGCGTGTCTGGATTTTCGTGCGGGTATAGGTGTACTTGCTGCCCTTCTTGGTGATTTTAATCCCATAGATATCTTTTACCGTGTCCCCGTCCATCCAACGGCAAATATCCCAAAAACGATGATCTTCGAAAGCCAGCTCTATCCGGCGTTCATTGCGTAAACGTTTGGTGAAAGCTTCTCCGGTGTCCTCTATAAGCGGCATATTGGCAGCGGCACGTACCTGGTTCAAGGCTTCGCGGGCTGTAGGTCTGCCGGTAATCTTGTAATCCGGTCCGCCTAGTTCGTTCATGGCTTCTGCATAGTTCAGCAATGTTTCCGCATAACGGAATAAGATGAAATGGTGAGGCTTGGTCACCGGTTCGGTCGGAGAGAGTGAGACCGTTTCGTTCATGTTTTTCCTCAAGTAATATCCGGTCAGTGTAGCGCCATTGAGAGGAGCGCCGTTTCTGCCGCCCTCGTAAGTCTCGATGGGGGTATTCATGAATGAACTTCCATTGTAGAGAACCGTTTTGTAGAAACGCGGGTCTCGTCTCACGTAAGGTCGTGCGGAATGTTTCGGGTTATTCCAGTCAAACGGCTGACCATCGGACATCTCGAAAGCGTCTACCAGATTCTGTGTGGGCGTGCTTCCGCTGTTCCCGTTCTCAAAGCCGATAGGCAGATTCAATCCTTCGAATGAGTTGCTTGCGCCATTGCGGCGTTCGAAGATGAGCTGCGAAGAACTAAGGACATCATTTCCCCCATTCACATTGTAGAGCGGGTCTACATCAATATTGGGCAAAGAATACCAGTTCTCTTTGATAATGTCATAAGCGGCTTCGGCGGCTTTTTCCCATTTGCTTTTCTCGCCGGACGGATTGTGCAGTTTGCTGGCGGCATAGAGCAGGGCGCGTGCCTTGACGGACAATGCCATGCCGCGTGTTACCCGTCCGGACTCGTTGTAAAACTCCTTTTGTGAGACGGGTAATGCCGGAGCCACTTCGCTGCATTCTTGAGCGATGAACTCGATTACCTTGTCGAAAGGAGTTTCGGATACGGTGTTGATTTCGTCAATTCCGTAAGTACGGGTCAGCAGAGGGATGTCACCGTATCTTTTGGCCAGTTCCAAATAGTAGAAAGCACGCAAGGCACGTACCTCGTTCACGTACATCTTGGCCTTTTCCATGTTCTCCTTGTAGTTGGGATTCCATTGGAAGCGTTCCAGCTTCTCCAGTGAATAGTTCTCCAGAAAAGAATTGGCGGCACGGATGGCGGTATAATAGTTGCCCCATACATCGTCTATGGGGTTGAGCGGACTCCAGTTGCCGTTATAGATGTCGTATACGCTGTTGCTGTTCCATGTATATACGGCATTGTCGGTTGCCGCATCCCGTACAGCACCGCCGATGGCGCCGTAATCTTGAGGCAGTTGGGAATAAATGTAGGTTGCCAGGCTTGAGATATTCTTGAAGTAGGTGTACATTTCGTCCTGTGTCTTACCGATGGATTCGTCGAAATCCAGATAGTCGCATCCCGACAGGGAAGTCACTATGCAAGCTATTGTGATATATTTAGTCAGTTTCATACAATCAATCTATTAGAATTTGATACTCGCTCCGAAATATACGGAGAACATATCCGGATAGTTAACACTGAAATCTTCGCAGTTCATGTATTTCACATGGTCGATGGAGAACACATTGTTGGCGCGGGCAAAAATCTGGCACTGTTCCAGTTTGACTTTTGAGATCCAGCGCTGCGGCAGGTTGTAGTAGACGTTAAGGTTGCGCAGCTTAAAGTAATCACCGTTTACCAGCCATTGGGTACTGTTGCGGAAGTTATTGCTGTTGTTCAGCGTTGTCAGACGCGGTACATTGGCAATGTCTCTCGTCTCCTCCGTCCACCGGATTTTGTCGTGCAGATACCAGTCGGATACATTGGTGTTATTGCGCAATGGCCAATATACACTGCTTACATTCATCATTCTGCTGTAGCCTGCCACTCCTTGAAATAGAGCGTCAAGACCAAATCCCTTGTATTCGAATCCGAGTTTGATGCCATAATATATTTCCGGCACGGAACTTGAATGTCCGATGGGATGCACGTCGTTGTCGTCAATGATCCGGTCTCCGTTCATATCCCTATATTTGATATCGCCCGGTCGCACTTCGGAAAACATCTGTTGAGGACTATTGGCGATATCCGCTTCATCCCGGAAATAACCGATTGCTTCCAGACCAAAAAGTTGTCCAGCGGGAAGTCCCTTGCCGGAAAGATAGTTGTAGGGAATATATCCTTCCCCGTTTTCTATTACTTCAGTCCGGATATAGTTCAGTGTGCCACCCACGTAGTAAGTGAAGTCTTTTCCGGTTTTGTCTTTCCAGTCGATTCCCAATTCAATCCCTTTGTATTCGGTCTTACCGTTGTTCTGTTGCGGTATACTGATACCGATGGCGGAAGAAATGACATTGCTGCCGCTTACCGGCATTTTGCTCCTTTTATCCATATAGGCGTCAACGGACAGGTTCAGTCTTTTGAATAACTGCATCTCCAGACCGATGTTATATTTGTCGGATACTTCGAGCGTCAGGTTATTCATGGCTAGTTTGTCCTCTTTCATACCCTCCGACTGGGTGTTTGCGTCACCAAACCAATAGGCTCCACCCCATGCCCAATATTGGCGGTCCAGTTCATAACTGATGTCATCCCATCCGGCGCGTCCGTAAGAAGCACGCAGCTTCAGATAGTCAATGACGGTAGCTTCCTTCATGAAGTTTTCGTTGGAGATGACCCAAGCGGCTGATACGGCAGGGTAGGTGCGGAATTTATCCCCGTCGGGAAGTACGCTTGTCCCTGTGTGGTTGACTAACGCGTGAATCAGATAAGTGTCTTTGTAGCTGTATCCGGCGGAAGCATTCACGTACATCCGTTTGTGGGCATTGTTACGTCCGATTCCTCTCTCCGATTCCAGACGATACGAACCTAAAGCGCTGACGGTATGTTTCCCGAAAGAACGGTTGTACTTCAAGGCGGCTTCCAGATTGGCGTTTATGTATTGTTCCGTCATGTTTAGGTTGTTTACTTGCAAGGTACTGTTGTCACCATACACTTTGGAATCCGCTTCTATCTTGTCTGTGATTACATTTCTGACAGGCGTATTGACTTCATATTGGAATTTCTTGTAACCCTCTTCCTTGTAGACGGCATTGTTGTCATACGCTATGGCAGCCTCCATACTTAATCCTGGTGTGACGAGCGACAAATCCTGCCGGATACGGAAGTCGGCTTGCAATGTCCGCGGGTTTTCCTTGAAATAGCCGATGTCTGCGATACGGGCTATCGGATTCGTTTTCAGTACATCATTGCTGCCCCAATGTCCATGAGACGTTTGCATGGGGAAGGCGCCGGACGGCGTGTTGAAAAGCCCGGCGAATAAGTCGTATTCACTTGTATTCGGACGTTTCCGTTCGCGGAGCTGGCCTAACATACTGAATTGCGCCAAAGTCGTCGGTGTGATGTCCACGTCAATATTCATCCGCAGTCCCAGTTCGTATTTCCTCATTTGGGCGGTGTAGCGGTCGGAATATTTGGCGTATGTCTCATTCAGGATACCGTAGTCGTTCTTGTAGCTTAACAGGGTGAAGTAGCGAAGACGTTTGCCACCCCCGCGGAAGGAGATATCGAGCTGATTGTTGATGGTATGCTTGCGCAGCCCTTCTTTCATCCAATCGGTGTCGGCGTATAAATCCCGGTTGCTTCCGCTTCTGAACGCATCCAGTTCCTCACGTGTGTATTGCGGTTCCAGCCCGTCGTAATAAAGCGCTTCGTTCAGTGCCGACGCATACTCGTATCCGTTGGCGAACTTGGGTTGGTTGATAGGGAAATCCATACCGAACTTATAGCTGGCGCCTATTTGCATTTTGGTGTTGTACTGCCCTCTTTTGGTGGTAATCAGAATCACACCGTTTGCTCCGCGTGTTCCCCACACGGCAGTCGCGGCACCGTCCTTCAGCACGGTGACCGATTCGATTTCCGCCGTGTTCAGATAAGAGAGCGGGCGTGCGAATCCGTCGACTACAATCAGCGGATTATTGTATCCCCGCAAAAGAGTGGCGGCGTCGTCCGTCCACCCCGTCTGCTGCATGACTGACAGTCCCGGTAGCAAACCATACAATGTATTGGATACATTGGGAGTGGCATTCTTTGATATTTCGTCGGCCGATATTGTGGAGACGGCCTGTGTCTTCCGGGCAATGCTATCCGTTATATCCTGCGCTCCTGCGACGACGGAAGATAACATGGCAAACCCCATTAGTATATATTTACGTTTCATACGTTCTTTCGTTTTTAATTAGTCTTTTGTTGATTGTTTATTCCCATCCCGGATTCTGTACGAGTCCGTACTTCTTGTTGATTTCATCCAGTGGAATAGGAATAAGGAAGTAGCGGTCTGTCCACCGTTTTATCCATCCGCGAGGGTTGGCCAGCTTGTTGTCCCTTACATAATCAAAACTTTCATCTCCGTTCTTGGTGATAACGAGACGTTCGATGTCGGTCTTGAACAGGTCGGAACGCTTCCAACGTACCAAGTCGAAATAACGTACCTCTTCAAATCCCATTTCTACGGCACGCTCGTGGAGGATGGCTTCTCTCAAAGGCAAACCGGGAGCCGCTTTCTGACTGGTCAGTGCAGGCATTTTTACCCGTTCGCGAACCAGATTGACATAATCGTAAGCATCTCGCCCGAATTCATCTTTATCAGTCGCTTTCCCCAGTTCGTTCATGGCTTCCGCTATGTTCAGGTAGATTTCCGGAAGGCGGATAAGCGGGCAGGAGTAGAACTTGCCGCCGACTTCCGTACTCCGGTCTCTTAGGAATTTGCGCATACCGTAACCGTTGTAAGTGGCTCTGGCCAGTTCGTCCGAATATCCGTCACATTGTTCCCGTCCGCCTTTGTATATTTCCAGTGTACGCCCTCTGAAACGGTCGCCGTTGACGAAAAGGGTTTCATACAGGCGGATATCCCGGATCGGATTGTTATGCTCGTCAAAGAAAGGATTGGCGTACTTGTCCGGTTCTCCCAAAGCAAAATCATCCCAGTTGAAAGGCTCTCCGGTGGCCATTTCGAACATATCCGCATAGTTGGAGGTAGCGCCGCCCATACCATAAATAAGCTCGTTGAAAGCATTTCCCCATACATTGTAAGTAACCCAGCGGTGAGAGGCAAGCAGTACCTCGCCATTGTAACGGTCGAAATAGGCGGAGATAAAGTCCTCTCTGGGGTTTCCCGTGTTGACGAGTTTGTAATATTCGTTATTTTCCTTATTGGCGCGCAGAAATTCCAATCCGGCGTCTAAGGCGTTCTGCCAACGGGTCCGGTCATAATTGCCGTACCACACGTAATGCTTGTCGGCAGCTTCCCCACTCATGAAAGGGTCTTTATTATTGAACAGAGGACTTGCCGCAAATTGAAGCATTCTCGACTTCAGACCGAGAACGGCTGCTGCCGTCATTCGTCCCTCGTCGGATGCGGAAATGTTCCATGGTAAATCCTGTGCAGCTTCTTTCATTAGTTCGAGGGTCTTCCGGACGGTCTCTTCCACAGTCATACGGGTGAATGTCATCTCTTCATCCGGACGGTAAGAGCGGTCTACCCATGGCATTCCACCGTAGTAGCGCAGCATTTGTACGTAATGGAAGGCGATGATGGCTTTAGCTTCTGCCTTGCGTATCGTTTTCTCACGATCTGTCATATCTGGCACGCGGTCGACATTCTCCAGAAAGATGTAGGCTTTGCGTATGCCCGTCATGGGAGCCATGCCTACGGTAGGGCCGTCTTCGGCAGGCGGTACATCCAGTCGGTAGGGCAGGGAACCTACGGAGGAGGCATTGACGTCTCCCGCATGATAGGCGCGTATGCCGCCGGGTTTGGAAGTGTCTCCGAGATCGGTCATACACTCCAGTGTCGCCCAGGACAGTCTTCCGCCTGTGGGGAGAAAGTCGGGCAAGGAACGGTAGATCTCCGCCAACGCTTGTTCGGCATATACTTTGCGTGAAAATACGGTGTCGATAGTGACATCGGTTGTAATGGGCTTGTCAAGGAAGTCATTGCCGAACTTGAAGTCCTCGCACGCACTGACAGAAAGCAGTAGCATGGCTGCAATGCCGGTATGTAATATATTCCTTCGTTTCATGATATTGATGTTTTAAAAGGTGATGTTGACTCCTAGATTATAGATCTTGTTGATGGGGTATGAATCGGTCAGTCCCGGCGTACATTCGGGGTCCATAATCTTGAATTTATCGAATGTGAGCAGGTTGTAGCCGCTTAGCTTGATGGCAAGTTCGGAGATACCGATTTTCTTCAAGGCAGCCACGTTGCGGAAGTTATACCCTAGTGTGACGGTCTTCAGCTTGAGATAGTTACCGTTCTTTACCCATAGCGAAGAAGTCTTGCTGTTGTGTGTTATAGTCTTCGTTGCGAATCGGGGCACAGTAGCGCTTCCGGCAGTCTCAGGAGTCCATCGGTTGTCGGCATGGAACTGCATCAATGCATTGTTGGAGTTGATTCCGAAAGGTATCCGGAAGAATTCTTCCAGCAGAAGTGAACGCTCGGCGGCTCCCGTCCAGTTCATGCTGAAGAAGAATCCTTTGTAGTCGGCTCCGTAATTCAGACCGAAAGTATAGGATGGACGTGTAGGATGGCCGATCTTGCATTGGTCATCTTCATTGATGACATGGTCGTTATTCAGGTCTTTGTATTTGATGTCACCCGGTTGCACATCCGCGTCGGGGACGGGCAGCCCGTCTTTCAATACTCCTCCATTCGTAAAGTCCTCCTCGCCGTAGAATCCGTCGGCCACATATCCGAAGATACTTCCTACCGGTTGTCCGGTACGCCATAGGTAAGTCTCGTTCGGCTCTATCTCGTCCTGGAAGACAATCTTGTTTTTGCTATAAGATACATTGGCATTGATATAATAATGGAAGTCTCCTTTTATCCGGTCTTCCCATTTTATATCGACTTCGTATCCATGGTTTTTCACCTGTCCCATGTTGACCACAGGCATGATGTTGCTGTTCAGGTCGGTGAAGATGGGAATGGTCTTCCGCTTGATCAGAATGTCTTTCCGATTCTCGAAGAAAAGGTCGGCACTCACTTTCAGACGATTGTTCAGGAAGTTGACATCAATACCGTAATTGTGTTTTAAGGCTGTCTCCCAACTGACGTTCGGGTTGCCGATACGGCTTTCGATAGCACCGAACATCGTGTTGCTGTTGTTATACCCGAAGTTGTATCCGTGCTGGTAAGCTCCCCAGTTATCGGCGTTGCCCAGTTGGTCTACTGTCCATCCGTTGGGCAGGTAGAGGAAACGGTTGTCGTTCATGTTATCGTTACCCACCAGACCGACGGAAGCGCGCAGTTTCAAATAATCCACTACCTTTTGTCTTTTCATGAACGGTTCTTCCGAAAGCACATATCCTACCGAACCGGCGGGGAAAGCGCCGAACCTCTTGTCGGGGGCAAAGTTTTCGGAGCCGTTGTATCCGAAGTCAAATTCCGCGATATACCGGGATTTGTAATCGTAGGTCAGTCGGCCTACCAGACCGACGTATGCCGTCGGAACATCCGTGAATTCGGAAGGGTAATACCTTTTATTCTGGTTGTAGAGCAATAGTCCGCCTACATTGTGGTCACCGAATTTCCGGTTGTAGCGGAGACTCGCCTCAAAATACCAGTTACGTCCCCGATAGGTCTTTTCGGCATAGCCCAGCCGTTTGTTCTGTCCGTCTACCCTGTAAACGATGGTTTTGTTGTAAGCGGGGTCTTTGATATCCAAATCCGGATTCTCCAGTTCCGACTGGTAATAAGGAGTGTACGATTCGACAGAACCGTGACGTTGCTGTAGGAAGGAGTAAGAGGTATTGTAGGCGCCTTTAACTTCTACGGACAATCCTTTGGTGATGAAGTCCAACTTTTGCGTCAACGACAAGTCCATATTCATGGTATTGCTGGTATTCCGGTCGTATCCTTGCCCATAATAGCGTGCCAACGCATTATTATTCATCAAGATACCTTCATACTTTCCCGGATTGATGGTGACGAGCTTCCCGTCTATGATTCCCGGACTGTTGAATGGCTGCGCCATGTTGATGAGCGAGAAGAGACCGTATGCGTAATTATTGTCATTGGGCTCGTGGGTGATACCGACGATACCGCCGAGTCCTACTTTCAATAAAGTGCTTTTGGTGATGTCCAAATCGAGGTTTCCCCGATAGTTGTAACGGGTGTAGTTAAAGTTATTGTTATAGTCCAATTCCTTATATTGGCGGAAAAGTCCGTCCTGCCATAAGAATCCCATCGATATAAAGTAACGGACACGCTCCGTTCCGCCACTGATGTTGAGGTTGTGCTGGGTTTGGATGGATGAACTCTTCATGATATATTTCCGCCAATTCACGTTGGGATACATGATCGGGTCGTCACCGAGCCGGAAGCGTTCCAATGCATATTCATCGAAAGAGTGCTTCGGCTTTTTGTCGTTGTCGTTCATTTCATTGAAGAGCCGGGCGTAGGTGTAGCTGTCCGCCATCTCCAAAATCCGTGTGGGTTGTTGGATACCGACAGAAGAGGAAATGGATATCTTGGCTTTTCCTTCCTCTCCTCGACGGGTGGTGACCAGAATAACGCCGTTGGCCCCACGTACACCGAATACAGCCGTAGCGGAAGCGTCTTTCAATACGGTCACGCTTTCTATCTCATTGGGGTCCATCTGGAAAAAGGAACGTTCCACTCCGTCTACCAATATGAGCGGAGCCGAAGCTCTTTCAGTCAATGAGCCTACTCCGCGGATGTAGATTGTCGGGTCTTCCTTTCCCGGTTGCCCGCTTGTGGCTACGGAAGAGAGGCCGGTGATTTGTCCGGCAAGGGAGGTGGCGATACTTGCATTGGGAGAGCGGAGCAGGACGTCCGTTTTGACAGAAGAGATGGCTCCCGTCAGCGTCTCTTTCTTTTGGGTTCCGTAGGCTACTACCATTACTTCATTCAACGCGTTGGCTTCTTCCTTTAGGATGACTCTGATTCTGGTTTTTCCTTTGAGGGGGATCGTCTGCGTCTCGTAGCCGACGTAAGAGATTTGTAATACTGCCGTTTGGGCGTTCGGTACACTTAACTTGAAATTACCTTCGGAGTCTGTAATAGCTCCTTTCTGACTACCGACAAGTAAGACTGTGGCACCGATGGCCCCTTCGTCTCTCTCATCCCGAACATTACCGGTCACGGTAACTTGGGCAAACATCCAGGATGTTGTGAATAGCATAGCCAGTAACAATCCGATTCGTCTGCCTTTTGATGCATAGTTTTTCATGGTGATTAAATTAATTAATTTGTAACATTAACAGTTATAGGGTTTGAAATGGGTAGGGGAATCAAAAGATTTTTTTTGGAAGCTAGCTTCTTTTATCTATCTTTGTTTCGCTAACGAAAAGCTGAATAGATGAGAAACTGCTAAAATGAAAAGACCGGATAATACAATAAACACTAGTATGCCATTTGATGATATCTATCTAGAGTATTATCAACGCTGCTTTTTGTTTGCCAAATCTTATCTTCAAGATGAAATGCTATCCAAAGACATAGCCTCCGAGGCAATGATCACCTTATGGACCACGATGAAGACGGAAGAGGTGAAAAATGTTCGTTCTTTCCTGATGACCGTAGTTAAAAACCAGGCCTTGAACCATCTGCGCAATGAACACTTACGTATGGAAGCTCGTGAAAGCATATTGGCGGATGAACTTTATGAGCTTGATTTCCGTATTGCATCGTTGGACTCTTCCGATCCGAACCGGCTCTTCTCGGAAGAAATCGTTGAGATTGTAAACCGTACTTTGGGAGAACTGCCGGAGAAGACAAGAAAGGCATTTGTGATGAGCCGGTATCAGAATAAATCGGTGAAGGAGATTGCCGGATTATTGGATGTTACGGTGAAAGGAGCGGATTATCATATTGGGAAAGCGCTCCAAGCCTTGAGGAAAAGTCTCAAGGATTACCTTTCCTCTTTCCTCTTTTTCTAACTTTTTTCATTTTTCCACTAGTGAACTTCGCGAGTGGCGTGTCTTATATATGTAAGGCGGAAAACTGCTGATATTTTAATTCAAAACCGTATGGACACGAAACTATTAAATAAATATATTGCCGGTGATGTCCTTCCCGAAGAAAAGAAGGAAGTGGCACGTTGGCTGAAAGAGAGCGAAGAACACCGTGAGCAGTTGATGCAACTACGCCATATCTATGATGCGACTGTCTGGAATGCTAATCTGAAGGAAGAAAAACCGGAAAAGAAAAAGACCGTGACTCATTATCTCCGGACCTCCATAAAGATAGCCGCTGTTGTTGCTATGCTTGCCTTTATTCTTCATAAAGAATATCAGGAATACCGGTTGGAACACTCTACGGAAATGCAGGTGATGACCGTTCCCGCTGGGCAAAGAGCCAGTCTGGTTCTGGCTGACGGAACAACCGTTTGGCTGAACTCGAATTCCATTTTGAGATATCCTGCTGCCGGATTCCACTCCAAAGAGAGGAAAGTGCTGTTGGAAGGCGAAGGATATTTTGAGGTAGCGCATGATGAGAAACATCCTTTCATTGTTGAGACGGAGAAATATAACGTCAGAGTGTTGGGAACCACGTTCAATGTTTCCGCCTATCCGGATTCCGACCTGTTTGAAACCTCTTTGATAGAAGGTAAGGTTACCGTGTATCAGCCCGATACACAGAATGAAGTCACACTGCAACCTAATGAGAAAGTAGAAACGAGAGATGGAAAACTTTGTAAGGAGACCTTTACGTCGGATCATGCTTTCTTGTGGAGGATAGGTGTGTATTCTTTCAAGAATGAGCCGCTGGAAGCTGTATTCAAGAAACTGGAGCAATATTATGAAGTGCGTATTATCAACAAGAACATTGAAATTGCTTCTCGTCCGTGTACGGGTAAATTCCGTCAGAAAGAGGGGATAGAGCACGTGGTAAAGGTATTGCAGAAGTATGTCGGCTTCGACTATACTTTGAATGAAGAGAACAATCAGATAATTATCTATTAACCCTAGTATTTAATCTAAAAAAACACCGAAAATGAGAGCTAGAGAACCGGCCCGTCCAGAACAGAAATATCGGTAAGTGTTGCAGCACTTACCGATATGTGAGAAGTCAACAAGAAAGACTCGCACCTGTTACAAATCTTTATGTATTAACTTAATAACTCGAAGCAAAGATATGAAAAATAATCTTTGGTGTGGGCGTATTGCCCATAGAAAAACACATTGTACTCAAATTTTAAGAATTATGAGGTTGACTGTCTTTTTCCTGTTATTCATCATTTTTGAGGCGTATTCCGTGAATAGTTATTCGCAGAATCAGAAGGTTAGAATGAATAAAGGAACCGCAACACTGGCTGAAATCATCAGACAGATTGAAAAGCAAACGGACTATTTGTTTATTTACAACGAACGTGAGGTTAGCCTGAAACGCAAAGTGGCTATTTCCACTCCGAACGGGACGGTGGCAAGTCTGTTGATGGATGCGTTGAAAGGTACGGAGTTCTCCTACACGATGGAAGGAAAGCACATCATTCTTACCAAGAAGCAAGCGGAGGGACTGACTCCCACGCAACACAAGAAAAGAGTAACCGGGCTTGTGAAGGAAGCTTCCGGGGAGGTAGTTGTGGGATGTAATGTGACCGTGAAGGGTACTACGATAGGTACTATTACCGATATAAACGGTAAATATAGCCTTGAAGTGCCCGAGCATGCTACATTGGTCTTTTCTTTTTTAGGATACAAGAGTATGGAATATCCGGTGAAAGCGCAGCAGAACATCAATGTCACGTTGAGTGAAGATTCAAAGGCATTGAATGAAGTAGTTGTGGTTGGTTACGGAACGCAACGCAAAGCATTGGTTACCAATGCTATCAGTTCCTTCAAACCGACAGAGTCGAATATGCGTCCGGTGCTCAGTCCGAGCGAACTGTTACAAGGACGCGTAGCAGGTGTCACGGTATCGACAGGTTCCGGCAACTTGGGAAGTTCCGAACGGATGAGTATTCGTGGAGCCGCTTCATTGAGCGCCAGCAATGAGCCGCTTTACGTAGTGGACGGAATACCTATTCTCAACAGCAATGCTTCTCTATTTAACATGGGAGAGAATCTAAGTTCGATGGCAGTGTTGAATCTGACGGATATCGAATCCATTGAAGTTCTGAAAGATGCGGCTTCTGCTGCTATCTACGGATCGCGGGCTACCAATGGTGTAGTTGTGATAACGACCAAATCCGGCAAGGAAGGCCGTTCGGACATCCGCTTGAATGTCAGTACGGGCATCTCTAAATTTGCCAATAAAGGACGGATCAAATATGCGGATTCCGATTTATACGTAGAGACCTATAATGACGGAGTGGAGCGTTACAATCGTCAGAACGGATATACCGTAGGGACTTCCGGTTATGTCGTTCCTATCTCAAATCCTTTTCAGGGAATGCCGGATACGGACTGGCTGGATCTGATTACTCAGGTAGGACATTCTTATAATGTAGACTTGTCTTTCTCCGGTGGCAGCAAGAAAACGAAGTTTTATGTCGGGGCGAACTACAATTATCAGGAAGGTATCATCAAAACAAACGATATAACAAAAATCAACTTGAAGGCGAAAATCAGTCATGAAATGACTTCATGGTTGGAGGTCGGCGCCAACGTTAGTGGCAATTATCTGAAAAACAACCGGGTGCCGGGTGCCAATATCGGTTCTACTATCGTGGCCCGTGCTGTGGAACAGCGTCCTTTCGACCGTCCGTACAAGCCGAATGGTGACTATTATTTGGGAGGAACCGACGAGTTGGCGCGTCACAATCCGCTTCAGATATTGAACGAAGAAGTGTCCTATATTGACACATACCGTTATCTGGGCACATTCAACGCTGATCTGAAATATAAGAAGTTCAGCCTGAAAAACTCCGTCAGCACCGATATCGGATATACGTATGACTATGTTTATTATAATGAGAACCACCCGTATGGAGCCGGTGGCGGACGTATCGTCGAGTACAATCGGCTGGTAAAGAACATATTGATAGAGAATATCTTCAATTATAATGATAAGTTCGGTGATTTTGAAGCCGGCTTGATGTTGGGACATTCGTTTCAGAAGATGTCCACGCGTACTTCCTCCATCGATGGTCGCGGATTCCCTTCTCCGGTGTTTGATACGGTGGGTACCGCTTCCGAGATTTATGACGCTTCGGGCGGTTTGTCGGAGTTTGCAATGGAATCCTACTTCGGACGTGTCAATCTCTCTTATTTGGACCGTTACATCCTGAATATGACGATGCGTACGGATGGCTCTTCCCGTTTTGCTCCTTCGGACCGTTATGGATACTTCCCTTCCGTTTCCTTAGGATGGAATGTTTCAAAAGAACCTTTCTGGAAGTTTGACCGTACAGACTTGAAGTTTCGTTTGAGTTACGGTAAGACAGGTAATCAGGATGGTATCGGCAATTATGCATGGCAGCCGCTGATGTCCGGAGGTATCAACTACGGAAATAATAGCGGTATGGCTGTCACCAGTATGGGAAATAATACACTGACATGGGAGACTGCCGACCAATACGACTTTGGTTTCGATCTTGGTTTTTGGAACGGAAAGTTGAATATGATTGCGGACGTTTATCTGAAGAATACGAACAATCTGCTGTATTCGATGCCTCTGCACGGAACAAGTGGTTTCACTAGTGTCACGAGTAATATCGGCTCGATGCGCAATTATGGCGTGGAATTTTCTATCAACGGGCACATGAATCTAGGAAAAGTGAATTGGACTTCTTCTTTCAATATTTCCCACAATAAGAACAAACTGACTAAGTTGTTGGGAGACGACCTGCTCCCGATTGGTGCTAACCGTGCCTTGAAGGTGGGTGAGGAACTCGGAGCGTTTTATCTGTTTAAGATGGACGGCATTTACCAGTATGACGGCGAAGTGCCGCAGCCGTTGTACGACTTGGGAGTACGTGCCGGTGACGTGAAATACCATGATGTGGATAATAACGGTATTATCAATGACTCGGACCGCCAGTTGGTGGGTTCTTCCAATCCGGATTTCTTTGGCGGATGGAACAATACTTTCAAATATAAAGGCTTCCAACTGGACGTGTTCTTCACCTACATGTATGGCAACGATGTATATGCCGAATGGGCGGTGACGGCTACCCGTCCGGGATATCGTATGGCCATTACGGAGGATGCGGCAAAGAACCGCTGGACTGCTCCGGGAAGCTCGAACAAATATCCCCGTGCGGTTAATACGCTTTGTGGACATAATAGCAAGAACTCCACCCGTTTTCTGGAGGACGGCTCTTTTATCCGCCTGCGTTCGTTGACATTCAGTTACACCTTCCCGCAAGTGATGTTGCAGAAGATCCGGATGAAGGGACTTCGCCTGTATGTTCAGGGAGATAACCTGCTGTTGTTTTCCAAATACTCCGGTTGGGATCCTGAAGTGAGTAAAAATATGGACCCGCAGTACTTCGGAGTCGATCTCTACGGAGTGCCGCCTTCCCGTTCGGTCAATTTCGGAATAAACCTTAGTTTCTAATCATAAATGCTCACAATGATGAAAAAGATTATATATATATTTATCGGTTGCCTGTTGCTGACTTCGTGTAGCGGTATGTTGGATATTGAGTCTCATTCCGCAGTATCACCGGGAAGTGTGACTCCCCAAGATCTCTCCGCTTTGCGTATGGGAATGTACAATAAGGTACAGAACTCTCCGACGAGAGAATCTTACATCACTTTTGATATATTGGGTGGTGACTTGACGCAAAGCACCGGAAATGCGAAGGACTTGATCAATTCAGTGCTTTCTTCATTGAATTCAATCGTCTCCAGTAGTTGGAACGGGTATTATAATGCCCTTTATCAAGTGAATAATGTACTTTCTATCGTCGAATCTCTTCCAGAATCGGAACTGCGGAATCTGATTATCGGTGAAGCGCATTATTTCAGGGCATACATCTATCACGCACTGGTGACTCGTTGGGGCGGTGTCCCTATTCAGAAAGTGAATACAATGGAAAAACCTTTCCGCGATTCGGAAGAGGCGGTATGGAGCTTTATCGAAGAAGAACTGCAGACGGCACTTGCTTTTCTCGGCACATCGTCCAGCTATTATTATGTGTCCCGTGATGCAGCTTTGGCATTGAAAGCCCGTGTGATGTTGGAACGTGGAAACTTGACGGAGGCGGCTACTCTGGCGGAGGGGCTGATAACAGACGGCAAATACAAGCTGGACAGTTTTGATAAGATATTTCGTGGAAAGTCCAATACGGAGGTCATCTTCTCTTTCCAGTGTTTGGCGGAAGAATCGAATATCACTATCTCTACCTTGTTCTATACCTATGCGCATCCCAATCACGGCAGTTATGTCTATCGGCCTACCAATGAGGTGATGAATATGTATGATGATAAGGACAAACGTAAGGAAGTTTCCATTATCAATGTGGGATCCGAACCTTGTATCAACAAGTATCCGAGCGGGCAGACCGGGACTGATCCGGTAGTGATGAGCCGTTTGGCGGAAATGTACCTCATCAGTGCGGAAGCGCAAGGATTCCCGAAAGGACTGGGACGCTTGAATGACTTGCGGAAAGAACGCGGGCTGGAAAGTGTGGATCCGAAAGACAAGGACGAATTCCTGCAATGTGTGCTGGACGAACGTCGGAAGGAACTGTTGGCGGAGGGTTTCAGGTACTATGACCTCATACGTACGAATACGGCGAAAACGACACTCGGACTGAAAGATTATCAGCACGTGTTGCCTATTCCGGGAAAAGAAATGATTTCCAATCCGAATCTGGAACCGAATCCCGGATATTGATACCTATTGTTTATACTTACTTTAAAGAGATAAAATGATGAAAAAACTGATATATGATTCCGCTCTTCTGCTTTTGGGTTGTCTCTTGTGGACGGCTTGCAACAATGATGAAGATCTGACCGTATTCTCAACGGAGGGTGCGAAGACGGAACTGGGACAGAAAATAATTGCCGGAAGTGATGGATACGTCGGACAATATTTCTCGGACTCCACTTACACGCTGGCTCCCGGCGTACAGGCACTTGAGATGAGAATTCTTTCTGCCACAGGGCTGGCAGTGAAAATGTTCGTATTGGAGGTAGACCTGAAAGAGGCACATCTGACGATGAAGGCGTCTTCTCCCAATGAGGAAGGTAAATTGAAGACCAAGCAGCAGATGACATTGCAGGCTTTGGCATACGATAAGCCCGGTAGCAGGGTACTGGCTGCCGTGAACGGTGATTTCTTTGCAAAGGATGGAACACCGCAAGGAATCTACTACCGGAATGGTACTTGTCTGAAAGGTACGATGACTGATAATGTATGTACTTTCTTCGCCATTACGAAAAACAAGAAAGCGATCATCGGTTCGTATGATGAATATGATTCGTACAAAGAGGATATTCAGGAAGCTGTGGGAGGACGTGTGCGTTTGATGACAAACGGGAATGTGCTTCCTCAGACGGTAACCGCATTGGAACCGAGAACCGCTATCGGAGTGACGGATGATAATGTGGTCTATATCCTCGTTGCCGACGGGCGTAACTTCTGGTACTCCAACGGAATGAGATATGCAGAGATGGGTGCGGTGATGAAAGCGTTAGGAGCAAAGAACGCTATCAATCTCGACGGAGGAGGTTCTTCTACTTTTATCATCCGTAAGATTGCCGGATTTGAGGACGGGCGTTTTGCCATACGCAACTGGCCTTATGATAATGGCGGAGTAGAAAGGGAAGTGGCAAACGGGCTGCTGGTTGTGACTGATAATTGATTGTCTGATTATTAAATAGCTGAATATATGATACTAAATAGAATACTATCTCTGTGCGGACAAAGCTGTATCGGAAGAATCGGGCTTTTGTCTTTGCTGATAGGTTTGTCGGGTTGTCAGGATTTCACGGATGATACGGGTGTGACTCTGCCGGAACCGGACTTGAAATTTGTGGATGAGGCATTGAATTTGCCTTTGGATGAAAAGGAATATACAGTGGATATCGAATCGAATCTCCCTTGGAGGGTGAAGACTTCTGCTGCATGGATTGACTTGCTGACCTCTAATGGACTGAAATCCGGAAGCTTCAAAATGTCGGTGACCAAGAATACGGATGTGGCCTCTCGTGAAGCCGAAATATCCGCTTGGATCGTGGAAGGCGCTGAAACAAAGTTGAAGGTGGTGCAGGAAGGTATTGGCATTGCCTTGAAGAAGCGTACGTTGAAAGTGGGAGCTAAGGGGAGCGAAGAAGAAGTGATTCCTTTTGCTACGATGGTTGCTTATACATATGAATTGTCGGAAGGCTGCGACTGGATACACGTAACCGATGGTGAGCCGATCACTCCCGGTGTTGTGAACGACTCGGAACTGAAACTTAAAATCGATCCTTATAAAGATGTGGAAGACGGCCGCACCGCTTATCTGTATTTGAAAGGCTCGAACGGGGTAACCGATATGCTGACCATTACTCAGGACAAGAAACCATTGGAAGATATTGATTATTTGAGGATGTTCTATGAGGGGGCGAACGGAGACAATTGGGTGAAGAAGTGGAACTTTGACGCTCCTTTGGAAACGAATGCGACTCATTGGCCGGGTGTGAAATTTGAGAATGGGAGAGTGGTACAGATTGATATTCAAGAACCGAATAACATTGTGGGAGATATCACTCCGTTATGTGAATTGTCGGAACTGAAAGTGCTGAAGTTCAAGCATCAAAAGATAACAGGTATTCCGGAAGAGATAGGACATTTGTCTCAATTGACAAATTTGTGGATTATTGAATCAGCGGCGGGTGGCAGTTTGCCGGAGTCTTTGGGGGAATGTCAATTATTGACCAGCTTTAATATATCCAATCATCCGACAGCAACTCCCGCCGGATTTGAAAATTCTTTTAGCGGAAATCTGGATCCGTTGATTAAGATTCCGGGCATTGTCACGATTAAAGCATATTGTAATGATCTGAGTGGCTCTCTTCCGGTGATTCCGTTGGATGGAAGTAATAAACCGACTACTTGGAAAAACCTGATGGAATTTATGGTCTATGACAATGAATTCAATGGAAGTATCCCTTATGGATATGGAGCTGTGATTGAGAAGAGTGGTCCTAAAGGGATATTCAGAGTAAATGATAACCAGTTGAGCGGGCAAATCCCTTCGGATATCAAAGCTTGGTCGCAGTATGCTACTCGAAAAAAGGACTGGATATTGAAAGGTAATAACCTCACTGAATAAAATAACTTAATTGATTTATTATACTTAACACATTTATTAATCTGTTTATGATGAAAAGAAGCTTGTTACTCGGCATTGTCTTGGCTGTATGCTCTTTGGGAATAGTAAAAGGGCAAACTGTATCGGATTCGCTGGCAATCGTATCTGCGCAATGGAAGATAGAAAGTCCCCAAAAAGGGATTATCCATAAGTATGTTTCCATTCCTCAATTATATCAGCTCCCCCAATCTATCAGCCTGATAGAAATTGATCCCGGTGCAGGATTGAAAGTCGGTGTAACCGTCTCGGATAAGATGAGAGAAACAAGTAGAATGGCTTCGGAACAGGGTGCTATCGCAGCTATAAACGGTTCTTACTTCGATATGAAGCGAGGAAACTCAGTCTGTTTCCTTAAAGTAGACCGCCAGGTGGTGGATACCACTACTTTGGGTGAGTTTGCGAGACGTGTCACCGGAGCCGTTAGTATCCGCAAGGGAAAAATGAAGATAATCTCTTGGAATAGACAGATAGAAAAGCAATATAAAGGGAAAAAAGGTATCGTATTGGCTTCTGGGCCGTTGATGTTGAAAGACGGTCGCTATTACGATTGGAGTTTATGCGAGAAAGACTTTATCCGGACTAAACATCCCCGTAGTGCGGTAGCCCTTACCAAAGACGGAAAGATACTATTCATAACCGTAGACGGACGTTTTCCGAAATATGCCGGAGGGGTAAGTATCCCGGAATTGGCGCATCTGATCCGAATCCTGGGAGGCAAAGATGCGATCAATCTTGATGGAGGAGGTTCTACTACTCTTTGGCTGTCCGGTGCACCGGACAATGGGATTGTTAACTACCCCTGCGACAATAAGCGTTTCGACCATCGTGGAGAACGTACGGTACCTAATATCCTTTATGTTCATGACTAACATATTTATGACTAACCTTTTTTAATATAGATATAAAATGAAAGATAGAATGACAAGACCTATGAGGTCTGTTCTGTTCGGACTACTGCTAGTCTGCGCTACATTGGCATACGGAACGCAGGCTCCGAAATACATATTTTTATTTATCGGTGACGGGATGGGGTTCAATCATGTGGAAGCTTCGCAGATATATGCGGAGAAAGTCGGTACAGATACCGGTGAGCGTTCGCTACTGTTCCCTACTTTTCCCGTGATGACACAAGTGTGCACACGGTCGGCCTCTCACTTGATAACTTGCTCTTCGGCAGCTGCCACAGCTTTGGCGACGGGAGAAAAGACGACTAACTATGTAATAGGAATGGATGCAAAGAAACAACATGGCTTGAAGTCTCTTGCACGTCAACTGAAAGGTAAAGGCTATAAAATAGGGATCATCACTTCCGCATCCATTGATCATGCTACTCCCGGTGGCTTTTATGCTTCTCAACCGGATCGTTCGATGTATTACGAAATAGGAGTGGATGCGGCAAACTCAGGTTTCGACTTCTTCGGAGGGGCAGGGTTGCTTCAACCTCGAAGCAAGCGTAATGCGTCAGCTCCTTGTCTTTATGATTTGTTTCATCAGAAAGGATACACTATGTATCGGGGGATGGACGCTTATAATCGTAGTCATGTGAAAGACAAAGTGCTCCTGTTTCCTACAGATACGGTTAGCGGAAGCTTAAAATATGCATTGGATCGGTCTGAAAAAGACTTGGGTCTGCCGGATTTGACAAAAGCCTGTTTGGACAACTTTACGGAAACCGCGAAGAAAGGTTTCTTTATGATGGTAGAGGGTGGCAAGATAGATTGGGCGGCTCATGCCCATGATGCGGCTACGGTTGTTACGGAAACTATCGACTTTGACCAATGTATCCGTCTGGCTTATGAATTCTACAAGAAACATCCCGATGAGACCTTGATTCTTGTAACTGCCGACCACGAAACCGGAGGTTTGGGATTGGGTAATTCTGATACAAACCTGAATATCGAATTGCTGAAATACCAGCAGTGTTCGCAAGAAGCTTTGACCAATGCTATGCGGAAAATGAAAACAGCCAAAGCCGTTCCTTCCTGGGGAGAGATGAAATCTTTTCTGAAGAAGAAGCTGGGCTTTTGGAAACAGATTACGATTACCCCGCATGAAGAGTTGGAGCTGTTGATATGCTATGAGCAGTCTTTCTTGAAGAAGAAATCAAAAGATATAGTGAGCCTCTATGCTAAAGATGAGCCTTTGGCGGTGGCTGCGGTCGCCTTGCTAGATAAAAAAGCCTCTATTGGGTGGACTACCAAATCTCATACAGGTGCTCCGGTGCCTCTGTATGTTGTAGGGAAACAGGCTCATTTGTATTCGGGCAGAAGAGATAACACGGATATGGCGAATATCTTGAGGCAGCTGTTTAACCTCAAGCAGTGGGAAGAATAAGGTCTTGCTGTGCGAAAAAGAGTGGGGTTTTATGTAGCCGGGTAGTCGTCACCTTACAAGGGGACAATGGTCACTTTGTAGAATGACAATAGTCACCTTATAAAGTGACAAATATCATTCTATAAGGTGACTACCTATTTTCAAACGGACGTGAGTCCTAAAGATACAAAATTAATTGGTGAAAAGCAATAGTGGGGCCGTAATTTTGATAGTATTATCAACAGATGTTTGCCTTTGTAATGCTTGGGCTCATTTTCGCAAATCCCGTCCCTCATACTTGCATATCGCCTCTATCCACTCTTTTGTCAAGGGGATGGATTCATGCTTTTCGAGGTCGAAAGTCACCATGACGGACTTACAGATACATTTTATTTCATTCGTTGTGGTGTCAATGACCCGTTGGATGAGATGAAAGCTTTTCGTGCCTATTTGGGAGACAGCCGTTTGCACAGCGATGTGGTCTGAGGCGAAGATTTGTTTGACGAAGTCCGCTTCGATGTGAACGACGACAATTCCCATCTTTTCCCAATCGACTCCCGGACATACTGAGGCGAAGTATTCAGTCTTTCCCAAATCATAAAAAGAGAAATAAACAGTATTGTTGACGTGCCCGAATTTGTCTACGTCATTGAAGCGCAACTGGATAGGCAGAGTGTGGTGAAATACGATTTCTTCCATTGTTTTCACTTAATCTTTTTGAATTTGGCGCAAAAGTACTACTTTTGCGTGTTATTCTCAACAGAAATTAATCAAGAAATGATAGAAGATATTAAAAAAGCCTGTCAGGTGATGAATGAAGGAGGAGTGATTCTTTATCCTACCGATACCGTATGGGGAATAGGCTGCGACGCTACTAATGAAGAGGCTGTACGCCGTGTGTATGAGATTAAGAAACGTGCTGATAGCAAGGCTATGCTGGTGTTGGTGGACAGTCCTGTGAAGGTGGATTTTTATGTACAGGATGTACCGGCTGTAGCGTGGGACTTGATTGAAGTTGCCGACAAGCCGTTGACGATTATATATTCCGGTGCGCGCAATTTAGCGACGAACCTGTTGGCGGAAGACGGCAGTGTGGGAATCCGTGTTACAAACGAAGAATTTTCCCAAAGGCTTTGCCAGCAATTCCGCAAAGCGATTGTCTCCACATCGGCCAATGTGAGCGGTCAGCCCGGAGCTGCGAATTTTAGTGAGATCAGCGATGAAATCAAGTCGGCGGTGGACTATATCGTCGGTTTCCGTCAAGAGGATCTGAGTCGGCCGAAACCCTCAAGCATTATTAAGTTGGACAAAGGTGGAGTGATTAAGATAATTCGCGAATAAATGAAAGAAGAAAAATTGAGTTTATTACAGCGTTGTATCAAGTGGCGGGAAGCGAATATAAAGGAAAAGCAGTTTATCCTTATATTAAGTTTTCTGGTCGGTATCTTTACAGCGTTTGCCGCATTAATATTGAAATTCTTTATCCATCAGATACAGAATTTCCTGACCGATAATTTCAACGTGACCCAAGCTAACTATTTGTATCTGGTATATCCGGTAGTCGGAATTTTCCTGGCAGGCTGGTTTGTACGCAACATTGTTAAAGACGATATCAGTCATGGAGTCACAAAGATTCTGTATGCCATTTCCCGCCGACAGGGACGCATCAAACGACATAATATTTGGTCGTCTATCATTGCCAGTGCGATAACTATCGGTTTTGGTGGGTCGGTTGGGGCGGAGGCGCCTATCGTCTTGACAGGTTCCGCTATCGGCTCCAATCTGGGAAGTGTGTTCAAGATGGAGCACCGTACATTGATGTTGCTCGTAGGTTGTGGTGCGGCGGGTGCGGTTGCCGGTATCTTTAAAGCACCGATTGCGGGATTGGTATTTACATTGGAAGTTCTGATGATTGACCTTACCATGTCGTCCCTGCTTCCGTTGCTGATTTCTGCGGTCACGGCAGCTACCGTTTCCTATATTACTACCGGTACGGAGGCTATGTTTAAATTCCACCTCGATCAGGCGTTCGAATTGGAACGTATTCCTTATGTCATCCTGCTGGGTATCTTTTGTGGTTTGGTTTCGCTTTATTTCACACGTGCCATGAATTCGGTGGAGGGCGTGTTCGGCAAGCTCAATAATCCCTATAAGAAACTTGCTTTCGGCGGTGTGATGTTGAGTGTGTTGATTTTCCTTTTCCCGCCTCTCTACGGTGAAGGATACGATACGATTGAGCTGTTGCTGAACGGAACTTCCACAGCCGAATGGGATACGGTGATGAACAACTCCATGTTTTATGGTTATGGCAATCTGCTGCTGGTCTATCTGATGTTGATCATTCTGTTGAAAGTATTTGCCTCTAGCGCGACGAATGGCGGTGGCGGTTGCGGTGGTATCTTTGCCCCTTCGCTTTATTTAGGGTGTATCGCCGGATTCGTCTTTTCCCATTTCAGTAATGACTTTACTTTCTCCGCTTATTTGCCGGAGAAGAATTTTGCTTTGATGGGAATGGCGGGAGTCATGAGCGGTGTCATGCACGCTCCTCTGACGGGAGTATTCCTGATAGCCGAACTGACGGGTGGATACGATTTGTTCCTTCCACTGATGATTGTATCCGTTAGCTCATACCTGACGATTATCGCATTTGAGCCTCATAGTATATATTCCATGCGTCTGGCAAAGAAGGGGCAGCTGATTACGCATCACAAAGACAAGGCTGTGTTGACATTGATGAAGATGGAGAATGTGGTGGAGAAGGATTTTGTAGTTGTACATCCGGAGATGGATTTGGGCGAGCTGGTGAAAGCGATTGCCGCTTCCCATCGGAATGTGTTCCCGGTAACGGATAAAAAAACGGGCGAACTGTTGGGTATTGTCCTGCTCGATGACATCCGTAACATCATGTTCCGACAAGAACTTTATCATCGTTTCACTGTTAACAAATTGATGACATCCGCACCTGCCAAGATATTCGATACGGACGGAATGGAACAGGTAATGCAGACGTTTGACGATACGAAAGCCTGGAATCTTCCGGTGGTGGACGAGGAGGGACGCTATGAGGGCTTTGTCTCTAAATCGAAGATATTTAACTCATATCGGCAGGTGCTGGTACATTTCTCGGAAGACTAGACTTTGCGTTTTAATGATAACATAGTTGGATTATGAAGAAAGAAGACTTAAGAATAGTATATATGGGTACTCCCGATTTTGCGGTAGAGGCCTTGCGTCAGTTGGTGGAAGGCGGTTATAATGTAGTGGGTGTGATCACAATGCCCGACAAGCCTGCCGGACGCGGACATAAAATACAGTATTCTCCGGTCAAGCAATATGCGTTGGAGCGGAACTTACCGTTGCTTCAGCCTGAGAAGTTGAAAGATGAGGCTTTTGTGGAGGCCTTGCGCGAATGGAAAGCCGACTTGCAGATTGTGGTTGCTTTCCGGATGTTGCCGGAGGTGGTCTGGAATATGCCGCGACTGGGTACGTTTAACCTTCATGCTTCTCTGCTTCCTCAATATCGTGGAGCTGCTCCCATCAATTGGGCGGTGATCAATGGTGACACGGAGACAGGAATCACTACGTTTTTCCTGAAACATGAGATTGATACGGGAGAGGTTATTCAGCAGGTACGTGTGCCTATTGCGGATACAGACAATGTGGAAGTGGTACATGACAAATTGATGATGTTGGGAGGGGAACTGGTTCTTGAAACGGTAGATGCTATATTGAATGGAACGGTAAAACCGATTCCTCAAGAAGAAATGGCGGTTGTCGGTGAACTCCGTCCGGCTCCGAAGATATTCAAAGATACTTGCCGGATTGATTGGAATCAACCGGTGAAGAAGGTGTACGACTTTATTCGTGGATTATCGCCTTATCCCGCCGCTTGGAGTGAACTGGTCGCTTCTGAAAATGAAGCGGTAGTGGTGAAAATCTTCGAGACTGAAAAGATGTACGAATCACATCAGCTCTCTGCGGGAACGGTTGTGACGGATGGCAAGAAATATATAAAGGTTGCCGTGCCGGATGGGTTTGTATCCATTCTTTCCTTGCAGCTTCCCGGCAAGAAACGTTTGAAAACAGATGAATTGCTTCGTGGATACCGTTTGGCGGACGGCTGTAAGATGAAGTGATAAACCTTAAATATAGAAGAATTATGAAACCGATTATTGCTCCTTCCATTCTTTCTGCCGATTTCGGACAATTGGCGAAAGATATTGAAATGATAAACCGCAGTGAAGCGGAGTGGGTACATATTGATATAATGGACGGGGTCTTTGTCCCGAACATTTCATTCGGCTTTCCGGTATTGAAGTATGTAGCGAAGTTGAGTAAGAAACCGTTGGATGTGCATCTGATGATTGTTAATCCGGAAAAATTCATCCCTGAAGTAAAGGCGTTGGGCGCTCATACGATGAATGTGCATTATGAGGCTTGTCCGCATTTGCATCGGGTGATACAGCAAATCCGGGAAGCGGGGATGCAGCCTGCCGTAACCATCAATCCTGCTACTCCGGTAGCTCTGCTGCAAGATATTATCCGGGATGTGTATATGGTGCTTGTCATGAGCGTGAATCCGGGATTTGGCGGACAGAAGTTTATCGAACATTCGGTTGAGAAAGTCCGTGAGCTGCGTGCCCTGATTGAACGGACAGGATCGAAAGCGCTGATTGAAGTAGACGGTGGTGTAAACTTGGAAACAGGAGCCCGACTGGTTGAGGCGGGAGCCGATGCGTTGGTGGCAGGTAATGCCGTCTTTGCAGCACCGGATCCGGAGGCGATGATTCATCAATTACATGACTTGTAATTATTGTATCCATCAATATCCTTATATGCGCCTGGTTATCCCCTGGATAGCAGGCGTTTTTTGTGGAGAACGCTTTTTCGACTGTTCGATGGATGTTCTTTGGGGAGTATCGGTTTCCATCTTCCTGTTAATCTTGGCTTTTCTCTTTCATTTCTGTGAGCATTATTCGCAGCGTTGGTGTTTCGGAGCAGTCCTGACAGTCCTGTGTTTCGCGGGCGGATGGACAGGAATAACTTGGCAACTGCGGCAAACACAATATACCTTTCCTGACGATGACGTAATTTATCGGGTTCTGATAACGGATATTCCACAACCAAGGGAGCGTACATCGCTCTGCAGGGTACTTGTGAAAGAATATTATGATTCTATCGGTAGTCATCCGGTAGAGCGAAAAGCGATACTCTATCTGAAACAGGATTCAGCTGCCGCCTGCTTGAAGAGCGGGGATGAATTGTTGGTTTCTACACGCATTTCCCCACCTGCTAATCAGAAGAACTTCGATGAGTTTGATTATGCCCGCTACTTGATGCGAAGAGGTATTAGTGGGACGGGCTATGTCGCTGCCGGAAAATGGATAACACTGCGTTCCGTACAGACAAACGGAACGATTCATTTGCGTCTTCGGTGTCTGGCCGATTCTTACCGTGAGAAAGTGATAGCTCTTTACCGTCAATTAGGCTTTACCGGAGATGAACTAGCCGTGCTGTCTGCTTTGACCATTGGTGATAAGACTGAATTAAGCGAATCTGTTCGCGAAAGCTATTCGATAGCCGGCGCGAGTCATATTCTAGCTCTATCCGGGTTACACATTGGACTTCTGTATGCTTTTCTTTTCTTTATTCTACGACCTGTTGCCCGAAAAGGACGGACCGGCAGATGTGTTCGTTCCGTGTCTCTTTTAGTCTTATTATGGGCTTTCGCCTTTTTTACGGGACTTTCTCCCTCAGTAGTCCGTTCGGTCACCATGTTCTCCATCCTGGCATTGGCGGATATATTCGGCCGTCAACCATTCTCCTTGAATACATTAGCTGCGACGGCATGGTTTATGCTGCTTTGTGATCCGGCAGGACTGTTTGATGTCGGCTTTCAGCTTTCCTTCCTTGCGGTTGCCTCCATTTTATTGATTCAGAGGCCGGTTTATCGCCTGTTTGCTGTAAGAAACAGAGTGGGGAAGTCCGTCTGGGGACTGATGAGCGTATCTATTGCCGCACAGATAGGAACTGCTCCGCTTGTCATGTTTTACTTCTCCCGATTCTCCGTACACTTTCTTTTGACGAATCTGCTGGTCATTCCTTTGATTACTATTATCCTGTATGCCGCTATTTTCATGCTTCTTCTGACTCCTTTTCCTTGGCTTCAGATATGGGCAGTGGTAGGTGTCAGAAAACTGTTGGAGGGATTGAACCTCTTTGTGAGATGGGTGGAGCAACTTCCTTGCTCGTCTGTCGATGGAATCTGGCTTTATCAATTGGAAGTTTGCGGTATCTATGTTTTCCTGTTCGGAGCAGTCTGTTACTGTTTGCATAGGCGGCTTAGAAACCTGTTATTCTGTCTTCTTTCCGTTCTTTTATTAAGTATTTATCATGTTACGATGGTTTGGATAGACCGTCCGCAGAGAGGTTTGGCCTTTTATAATGTACGGGGTTGTCCGGCGGTTCATTGCATAGAAAGCAGTGGAGATTCCTGGATAAGTTATGCGGATACGTTACCGAACAAAAAAGCATTGGAACGTGTGACAGCCAACTATTGGAAACGCCGGCATCTTTTACCGCCGACGGAAATCACCTCCGACTGTCGGACTGACGTATTTTCCCGACAACGGCAACTTGTATCATTTCATGGATGTAATATCTGTATTGTAAACGATAATCATTGGCAGACGTTGCGGAACAAATCGACAACTCCCACGTTATATATTGATTATCTTTACTTATGCAAAGGCTATGACGGCCGATTGAAAGAACTTGCCAAATTCTTTCTTCCCGGTTGTATCATCTTTGATGCCTCCCTCTCAGAGTATCGTAGAGACCGTTTTAAGGAAGAATGCAAGGAATACGGTTTACGTTTTATCTCCTTATCGGAAGAAGGTTCTGTCCGCTTTTTGCTCTAAGTACAAAGAATTATCGTACATTTGCACCTTGATAAAGAAAAAGAGTATGTTGACGAAAGTAATAGAACAAGCTAAAATAGACCATTTCACTAAATGGTTTGAGCGAGCTGACAAAATAGTAATAGTATCTCATGTATCTCCCGACGGTGACGCAATCGGTTCATCACTGGGATTATATCATTTCTTGGATTCTCAGGAAAAGACAGTGAACGTAATTGTGCCTAATGCATTTCCCGATTTCCTCAAGTGGATGCCGGGCAGTAAGGACATTCTTTTGTATGACCGCTATAAAGAGTTTGCGGATAAACTGCTTGCTGAGGCCGATGTCATCTGTTGCTTGGACTTCAACGCACTGAAACGCATCGAAGATATGGCGGATGCCGTAGCTGCTTCTCCTGCACGTAAGATACTGATAGACCATCATTTGTATCCCGAAGACTTCTGTAAGATAACGATGTCCTACCCGAAGATTTCTTCTACTTCCGAACTGGTGTTCCGCCTTATTTGCCGGATGGGCTATTTCGACGAGATTTCTAAAGAAGGTGCCGAGTGTATCTATACGGGCATGATGACCGATACGGGTGGTTTTACCTATAATTCCAACAATCGGGAGATCTACTTCATTATCAGCGAACTCCTTTCCAAAGGCATTGATAAAGACGATATCTATCGTAAGGTGTACAACACCTATTCCGAGAGCCGTTTGCGGCTGATGGGATATGTCTTGTCGAACATGACCGTCTATTCGGATTGCAACTCGGCATTAATTACACTGACAAAAGCCGAACAAAGTAAGTTCCACTATATAAAAGGGGATAGTGAAGGCTTTGTCAATATCCCTCTCAGCATTAAGAACGTTCGCTTTTCCTGCTTTTTGCGGGAAGATACAGAGAAACCGATGATTAAAATTTCCCTCCGTTCGGTCGGGACTTTTCCGTGCAATCAGTTGGCTGCCGAATTCTTTAACGGTGGCGGCCACTTGAACGCGTCCGGAGGTGAATTTTTCGGAACGATGGAAGAGGCAAAAGCTGTTTTCGAGAAAGCGCTTGAGAAATATAAGCCTCTATTAACAGCCAAAAGCTAAAGGCGGAAGGTTAAAAGTGAATATGGAAAGGTTAAAAGATACGAACTTTCAACATTGCTCTTTCAACTTTTAATGATTTTGAGATACATTTGTGCGGAATATAGCTAAATAACAGATAATGAAGAAACTTGTATTTTTATTTCTCTCTTTGCTGACTGCCGGAAGTCTGTTCCAGGCGTGCGATGATTCGAAGACATACGCGGAAATGCTGGAAGATGAGAAGAATGCGGTAAGCCAGTTCATCAAAGATAGTGCGATTCATGTGATTTCAGTCGAGGAATTCGAAAAGAATGATACGGTGACGAAAGCGAAAGCGAATGGGGACGCATACGATGAATTCGTGTCTTTCACCAGTGAGGGAATATATATGCAGATTATAGACCGTGGCCGTGGTGATGATAATGGTGGAGAATATACGGACGCGGACAAGGAAAAAGATAAGTTCGTAGACGGTAACATCGTTTGTACCCGTTATGCGGAGACCAACATCGCTACACGCGAACTTGCGGCTTTTAATATACCTATGGAAGAGTATATGGACGCTTCACAGCTGTATGCCTATCCTGCCGTATTCCGTTATGTGAAGACAGACACTTATTCAGCCGGTACATTCATCGAAATGGACTATGTCTGGTCGTCCTATTACGCCAGTACGGCCGTACCTCAAGGATGGCTTTTGGCATTGCCCTACCTGCGTGACAATGCCCACGTGCGTCTGATCGTTCCTTCAAAGATGGGACATACTTCCGCTCAACAGTACGTAACTCCTTACTTCTATGATATCACCGAGTTCCGTAAAGCACGAAGCTAGAAACACTAACATTTAAATAAATCTTTAAGTAAAGAACCTATGACTCTAATCAAATCTATCTCTGGAATCCGCGGAACTATCGGCGGAGGAGCGGGCGAAGGATTAAATCCGCTCGACATCGTGAAATTCACCTCGGCTTATGCTACTTTAATCCGTAAGACTTGTACGGTAAAGAGTAACAAGATCGTTGTGGGACGTGACGCCCGCATCTCCGGTGAAATGGTAAAAAACGTAGTAGTCGGTACCTTGATGGGAATGGGCTGGGATGTAGTAGACATTGACTTGGCTTCTACTCCGACTACAGAACTCGCTGTAACGATGGAAGGCGCCTGTGGCGGTATCATCCTGACAGCTTCTCATAATCCTAAACAGTGGAATGCACTAAAGTTACTGAATGAACATGGTGAGTTTCTGAATGCGGCAGAAGGCAATGAAGTACTTCGTATCGCCGAAGCTGAAGAGTTCGACTATGCCGATGTTGATCACTTGGGCTCTTATCGCAAGGATCTTACCTACAATCAAAAACATATCGACAGCGTATTGGCTCTTGACCTGGTAGACGTTGAAGCTATCAAGAAAGCTGATTTCCGTGTGGCTATTGACTGTGTAAACTCAGTAGGCGGTATCATTCTTCCCGAACTTCTCGAACGTTTGGGTGTGAAACATGTAGAAAAACTATATTGTGAACCTACCGGAAACTTCCAGCACAACCCGGAGCCGCTTGAAAAGAATCTCGGAGACATCATGAACTTGATGAAAGGGGGAAAAGCGGATGTGGCATTTGTGGTAGACCCTGACGTTGACCGTCTGGCGATGATTTGCGAAAATGGTGTGATGTACGGTGAAGAATATACATTGGTTACTGTGGCCGACTATGTGTTGAAGCATACTCCGGGCAATACGGTATCCAACTTGAGCTCTACTCGTGCCCTGCGTGATGTAACCCGTAAATACGGTATGGAATACAATGCTTCTGCCGTTGGCGAAGTAAACGTTGTAACGAAGATGAAAGCAACAAATGCCGTTATCGGTGGTGAAGGAAATGGTGGAGTGATCTATCCTGCCAGCCATTACGGTCGTGACGCTTTGGTAGGTATCGCTTTATTCCTTAGCCATCTGGCTCACGAAGGAAAGAAGGTTAGCGAACTTCGTGCTACTTATCCTCCTTACTTCATTGCGAAGAACCGTGTCGATCTGACTCCGGAAATTGACGTGGATGCTATTCTCGCTAAAGTGAAGGAAATCTATAAGAATGAGGAAATCAACGATATCGACGGTGTGAAGATTGACTTCGTGGACAAATGGGTACATTTGCGCAAGAGTAACACAGAGCCGATTATCCGTGTATATAGCGAAGCTTCTACTATGGAGGCTGCCGAAGAAATCGGACAGAAGATAATGGATGTAATCAATGAATTGGCGAAGAAATAATTAATCGCCTGTCTTATAGTAGAAACGCGGATTAACGCAGATTGTCGCAAAGAAGAGTTACGATTTGCGATGATTGCATTGGTCCGCGTTTTAATGTTTGGTTGTCAAACCATAAATCGATGCCTTGAGTAGGGTAATCATAACTTTCGAACAGACATAGTAAGTGTTCGTTGCTGCTTTTCAATGTAGTTTCCGCCTGTGTTTTTTATCCGAAGAAACAATTACTTGGATAGAGAAGGTATAAGAGAGACTTTTTGCAATTCTTCTTCGAAGTTGGGAGTGAAAATCCCTTTGCCCAGATTCTCTTTTATTTCTTCAACTGTCCAGAACCGTCCGCCATCCAGTTCGTCACTGGGATGAATTTCTCCGTCATAAACGGTCTTGTGGACAAAGACAAGCTCCTTTTCACGTTCGGACTCGAATACATAGCTGGTAAGCTGTTCGGGAGTGAAATCTGTGATACCTAATTCTTCATTTGCTTCTCGACTGAGAGCGATATCTACGCTTTCACCCAAATCAATATGTCCGCCTACGGCTGTATCCCATTTTCCCGGTTGGATATCTTTCCATTCGGGACGCTTCTGTAGATACAAGTCTCCGTTGGCATTGAATATATGAAGGTGGACGACCGGGTGGAGCAACTTGCTGCCGCTATGACATTCTCCGCGTGTAGCGGTTCCGGTGATATTTCCCTGCTCATCTACGATAGGGAACATTTCTTGGTTATTATCGCTCTGTGCCATTGTTTTTGTATTCGGGGGATTATGGTATTAATAAAGAAGAGTCTCCATAACTAAGGAAACGGAAATCGTGGCTTAAGGCATAGTCGTAGATCGTCCGCCAATTGCCTTTTACAAAAGCGGAAACCAAAAGCAGCAGGGTACTTTGAGGCTGGTGGAAATTGGTAACCATCGCCTTTACGATTTTATAATCATATCCCGGTGCTATGATAATCTGAGTACTGGTGTGAAGTGTTTCCATGCCGTGGCGGTCGAGATACCCCAGTATTTTCTGCAGGGCAACTACCGGAGGTATCTGGTCGTACTTCTCGTAAGGTTGCCATTGTCTGACGTGTAGTTCCTCTTCCGTTGCGTCCGGATTCTCTGCGAGAGTGACTCCGATATGGTAAAGGCTTTCAAGTGTTCTCACAGAAGTTGTTCCTACGGCGACAGCACAACCGTCATGGTCGATCAGTTTCTTGATGGTACTCCGGTTGACTGATATGTATTCCGTATGCATCTCGTGACCTTCAATCTCTTCACTCTTTACAGGTTTGAAGGTTCCCGCACCTACATGCAGGGTCAGTTCTTCAAGTTCGATTCCCTTCTCTTGCAGTGCATCCAATACCTGTGGAGTGAAATGTAGTCCGGCGGTAGGGGCGGCGACTGATCCTTTTATCTTCGAATAAACCGTCTGATAAGTTTCTTTATCACTCTCTTCCGTATTCCGATTCAAATAGGGTGGAATAGGAAGTTCTCCGAATACTTCAAGAATATCGGCAAAAGTAACTTCCGCATTATTCCAGGTGAAGTCTACCCAATGGCTGGTCCCTCTGCATTCTCCTCTCGTTGCGGTCAGAGTGATGGGAAATCCTTTCACTGTCATTTCCCGTTTCAGTTCCCCGTCTTTCCATTTCTTCAGATTGCCGATCATGCACAGCCATGCGGCGTGTTCCGTCTGCTGGAAGTTCAGTACATAATCATTGGGCTGAATCGGCTCAAGGCAGAACACTTCAATCAACGCACCTGTTTCTTTCCGAAAATGAAGACGGGCCTGGATGACTTTCGTGTTATTGAATATCATCAGGCTTCCTTTAGGCAAGTAGTCAGGTAAAGAAGTAAAAATGTCTTCGTTCACTTCACCGTGGCGGTAGATCAGTAATTTGGACTGGTCGCGAACGGGCAACGGAAACTTGGCGATACGTTCATCCGGCAACGGATAGTTGTATTCACTGATTCGGATATGTTTCGGATCTTCTTTCATTACTATAGGGCTATTCTTGATAAATACGGGTTTATTGTTCCAAATGTGTTCCTCTAAAAAATAAATCAGCCACTTACTGTTTGTAAATGGCTGATTCTCAATGTCGGGGTGACTGGATTCGAACCAGCGACCACACGCCCCCCAGACGCGTACTCTAACCGGGCTGAGCTACACCCCGAATTGCGGATGCAAAAGTACAGATTAATTTTTAATTAGCAAATAAATAGCGTGAAATTTCTTCTATTATAAATTTACTATTTAGTGCTATCGGCTGGTTATTAGTAGATTGTGGGATTGTTTTGTTTGTTGGTAGAGGCAGAATAAAAAGATGTTACGGACTTATATTTAATTCCATATTGCATTTTCCAGTTTATGCAAATAGCTGAGTTGTGGGACTAAATCATATCAATTAACCGAAAAACTTTAATAAAACTTTAATCGAATTTTCTCATCAGAATCTCATTACTGTCTTTTAATTTATGTATATATATGTATGTAAATGATAATTAATAGGTGGTGTCTGTAGTTATATTTCGTAACTTTATGTTCCGTAATTTTAAAAAGTTTCACAGAGGAATTATAGATTCGCTAAATGGAAATTTGTAATTATATGAGATGTGTTTATTCTTTATTTTATGAAAAAATAGAACAATATATCGGTTTTGTGTTTCTAATTAATAAGTTGAACCTTAGTAATTTGTTTAACAGCTTTGATAAAGAAGATAAACATAGTGAGGTGGTGTGAAAATTTACATGTTAATGATTGTTTTTGTTTCTGATAAATCTATTTTTTGATGTATATATTTGTGTTGTAATATTTATAAATAATATTTGTCGGGAGGATAAAAAATAATAATATGGCAACAGTTAAATTTGTGTTGTACAAAAGCAACAAAAGAAAAGACGGGAGCTATCCTGTATGTTTGAGAGTGTCTAAAAAAGGTAAGCTCAAGTACATTGATTTAAAATTATCAGCATTAGAGGGGCAGTGGAATGAAGATACTTGCCGCTTTAAGAATGATAAGCGTGTCAATCCTAATTATGAATTATATAATGGGTTGTTGAGTCATTATGAAGACCGAAAAAATACTATCCTAAGGAAGTTTTTGGAAGAGCGTGTAGATTGGACTTTGAATCAGTTTGAATCGGAATTTTTTGGTATGTCAAGGCAGGGGAAGGTTTATGACTACTTTATGAGGCAGGTCGAGAATTTGAAAGCTACAAAACATATTGGAAATGCAAAGGTGTATGAGCGAACTCTGCGTATGTTGGCAAAGTATGACCCGAAGATTAAGGAACGGGTATTTTCAGAATTGGATATAAAATATATCAATCGTTTTAATTTGGAAATGGAAAAAGACGGGTGCTGTGGCAATACCCGTAAATATTACCTTAAAACATTACGGGCGGTTATGAACAGGGCAATAAAGGAGCATGAAGCCTCATCAAGAACCTATCCGTTTGGTAAAAATGGTTTTGAAATAGGTTGTTTGGAGGAAGAAACAGAGAAACGCTATTTACAGCCAAAGGATTTGGAACTTTTAAAGAATTCGCCCCAAACGAATTTTGTCTTGGAGCGTGCCCGTATGCTGTTTTTATTTTCCTATTATTGTTATGGGATGAGTTTTGTTGATATGGCAAAGCTTACGACTGAAAATATAGTTGTATCGGAAGGGATAGAACATATTGTTTATAAACGGGAAAAGACGAAGAATGTCAAGAACATGAAGCCGTTAATAATACCTGTTACCCCTTCCTTGAAAGATATATTAGAGTGGTTTAAACAAAATACTTCTTTAGTAGGAAATTATCTTTTGCCTATAATAACGAAAGATTATGACGGAGAGCAACTGTATGACCATATACGTACCCGTTATCAACGCCTTAATAATAACCTGAAGAAATTAGGTAAGATATTAGGTGTTGAGAAGAATCTTACCACCTATGTGAGTCGTCATACGATGGCTATGACGTTGCAGGGTAATGACGTTTCCCGCGAAACAATTAGCGCAGTATTGGGACATCGTGACATTAAAACCACCATGACATATTTGGATAGTTTGTCACAGAATGTTTTGGATAGAGTTGCAATGTTATTATAATAATTTATTAAATCTTATTTGATATGATTTTAACGCTAAAAACACCCTTGGGAAAATTAATAGATAAACTCCTGAAGGGGGAAGTAACGGCATTATCGGAGAAGAGGTTCTATCTTTATGTTGAAAATTTAACTAATGGGGATAAAGGTAAACTTCGGCAAGTATTGAAAGACATAGATGATATGGTTGCTAACTGGAAGGATAGTTATTTTATATCCGTTTATGAAGAAAGGGTAGCTGCTTTTAATCGAAGTAAATTACAAATAACACCTCAAGAGTTAGATGATATTTATCATGAAGAAAATTATTTGTTGAAGTCTGGTAAAATTGCACTGTCAGTAGATTATTTATATGAATCTATTGCAAAGTATGGCTTTGTAAATGAACATCATCAGGATGCGGTAGAAAGTGCATGTTTCTATCATGACATAGAGTTTTTGCGGAAAGAGTGGGAGTATTTAGTGTTGGCTCCGATAATGTCATTACGGGATGTTGTTTGTAGTATGTTGGGTATGGCTTGTGATATTCCTAAAAGTGAGTCGCAGACGTCTAGTAGACCATTAAAACGGATAGAAGATTATCCGGAGATATTTGGTCTTGGTATTTGTTGTGAATTGACAGGCTATGCAAAGCATACGATTTATAAGTGGACTCGCACAAAAGAGATACCGTGTCATCGTTCCGGCGCTAATGGGCGTAAATTGGTATTCAAACGTGATGAAATTGTAGAATGGCTGACAGCTCGGAAACAGGAAACGAAAGATGAGTTTATAAAACGCAAAGAATCGGAGTTGGCTTCCAGGTATATCTATAATAACCTATAAAAGTAGTGGTATTTGTATACATTCAAATTAATCAGTTATGTATGACACAGTAGTTTTAAAACTTCTAAAAGAGGATATAGGCGATAAGTACGATTGGAGGTCTGTCTTTAATAAGATTGACCAAACCAGCGAGTACAAGCAAGTTGAAGGTGGTAGCGGACATATAAACGGATTACGTGTCTCTGTAACGGAGAAACATGTCAGAGTCACGGGGAGCCTCTCTAAATATTTCAGAGGTACTAATCTTGATTCTTTAACCTTGTCACAAGTTGAAAAGGCTATCAAGCAATTGGGTAAGGAGCTAGGTGTTCCTATGATAGAGGCTGATGTGGAACGGGTGGATATGGCTGAAAACTTTGAAATGTCGCGTCCCCCTGAATTTTATATTTCTAAAATGCAAAGTTTGGGGGAATGTTGCCCTAATAAGTGGAAAGGAACTACCTATTTTCCTTCTAATGGGGTATTGTTACGTTTCTATGATAAGTCCAAAGAAGTGCGTAAGAAAAGGAAAAATCAGAAGAATACTCCCGGTGCTTTCTCTACAAGTGTGGAACAGAATTTATTAAGATACGAGATATGCTTTGGTAAAAAGGCAATTAGGCGGATGTTCGGTCATCAGTTAAAAGCGAAAGACTTGTATGATAAAGATATATTTTGGAGGTTGGTATCCGAGTGGCTCTACTCCTATGACGAAATAGGTATAATATCGGATAAGCTTTTTGATGTGTCTTTTGAACAGATAAAAACGCTGAGTGATTTTGAGGAGTGGTGTATTGCTATTGCTCATAGTGTTGTTGAGCTTCCTTCTTTTGTAAAAGGGCGTTTTTCTGTCAGAGAGCGGAGTCTTGGCGAATCGAATGGCAATAAAAAGGATGGACAGGATAGACAATATCATAAAAGAATACAGGATAAAATTAGAGGAGCTATGAAGCACTTTAGTGGTACTATGGGAAAAACAGAGTTAATGCAAGAGCTGACAGATAAGATTGAGGCATATTTAACGGATAAGTTCGAAAACTCCCCCGATGCTTATAATGTGCGGGAAGATAGTGCTTCGGTCAAATAAGCTCTCTATTAGGTTCTATGCGAGATAAACTTCTAACGGTTGGGGAATAGTGCTTGATTAGGGGTAACTCTTTTATAAAAGACTATTATGAGAGGTCATAAAAATAAAAGGAGGACTGGATATATGAAATATATCAAAGTCCTCTTTCGTCAATATACGCAGGCTATTGTCCTGCGTATATATCTTCTCTCATCTCTATTGGAAGTGTATTGCCATTTTCATTCTTCAAAGGCATAATTTACTCGGTATGAGAATAAGATGGCTAATATCGCTCTAAAACGAGTCTCTATGATTAAGTATGTGATGAGGCTATTGCTAAGAGTCGATATTCCATTTCCAAGTTATCATAAAAAAGAATGGGGGGAGGGTGTTCACATTAGTTGGATGATACCCGTAAATGATGTAACAAGCTAGGGGTAGGAGTAGAGTACAGGTGGTAATATGAGAATGTCATATAGGATTAAAATAGAATGGATTGGAGTAGATATGTAGTGAAAAGGTAGGGAAAGGGCATAGTGATAGGGCTAATAGTGATGTTTCATTGACAAAAGTGATATAAAAAGTTTGGGAAGCCTCATCGAAGTTCTTTCCCTAAATCCTTGTTGGGTATCAAGTTTTATATAAATTTGTTCCATGACACCCCGAAAAACGTTTGTAGGACGTGGAATTTTGACTATATTTGTCGCATCATACAGGTTTACCCCTGTTTGGTGGACATAGTTAATTATGGAAGCGTTTAGCTTTATCCCGTTTTTAGAAATCTGGACAATTTCGAATCACACGGGGATTGGCGATACAAACGTTCATGCTAGCCGTATATACATACTCAAATGATATATACAGTTTAGCGTGGGGTGTCGTTTTATCTCGTGTGATAGGTTTGTCCAGAACCTCTAAAACAGATAATCCTAACAGCCTCACGCTTTCTTTTTATACAAACTTTTCTTGTTGGGGCTAGGGAAATCAAATCTTTGGTATTATGAAAAGAATTTTGTTGTTTCTAGTAGGGGCAGTAATGGCTCTTTCTATGTTTGCTCAAAAATTAACCTCTGTAAGGTCGTTTGAATATCCTGATTATGTTACTCCACACCCTTATGATGTTCGGAAAGCTACTTTAGGAGGGGAATCCCTTACGATTTCTTATAATCCTAATACAGGATATGGGATAAAATTCAGATATATGTTTCGTAATATTAATATATCTGTGAAATTTATCACTTCGGGAAATGGGAAGTATATATATACAGGAACGGATTCATCTGGTAATAAAACAGTAGTAGCTACGAAAAGAAAGTTGAACGATTTTCTCGATAATGTAGGGCAAACACAAAGCGAATCTTTTGAAAGGGATAAAGAAATAGAAATTGCTATATATGGAATTGGTGACCTATCAATATATCCATTGAAAAATACTCCTGAATTACAGGCGTCAATGGAAAAACAGGCGAAGGAAAGGGAGAAGGAAAAGAGAGAAAAGGAAGAATTACAATTGAGAAAAGATACTTATGAAAAACTTTGCTCCTATACTGCAAAAAATGAATTTAATGATAGTGTTAAGGCTTTTGTTTTAAATAAAATCTTAGAAAATAAGAGTTTATTTGAGAAATTAAAATTAAAAGAACTTTCGCGGAAAGTTGATTGTATTGGATGTGTTGAATCAACAGGTGCGATTAAAATAGTGAAAATAGGGGAATATTTTTTAGATGATATTCTTTTTAAAGAGTATTCCTCGCAAGACAATATAAGATATGCTACACGAGAAGGAGGGAAACTTATTAAAGATAAGGCTTTCTTTAAGACAACTTTTAATCCTAATGATATAGAGTATAAAGTTGTAAACTATGGTAAAATAAAGATTGTAGGAAAAGATAGAAAAGTTGTGAGAAATAATTTGAGGGCAGGATATATAACAACAGATGTTTTAGATATAATTGATTCAAAGCGGTTAAAAAAGGGAAGCTATGATTTGTATTTTGAAACCATTGGTGGCAAGGCTATTCTTATTAAAGCCAAAAAACAGATAAACCCAGCTGTTAGTTTTACTTGTGCTATTTCTGTGGTTTTAATACCTGTGCTTCTCATTCAACCTAAAAATAAGGTGATTTACGATTTCTATGATTAGTAAATATGGTTATTCGGATGAAATTCATAATTTTAAGATTCTAAATAGTCGTTTATGTTGGACAAAGCTTTAAATATTGCCTATGGGGCTCATATTGGACAGTTAGACAAAGGTGGCAGTCCGTATATATTGCATCCAGTCAGAGTTGCTTTACACTGTCAAACAGAGGATGAAAAGATAGTAGCATTGTTGCATGATGTTGTAGAAGATACTTCCATAACATTTGAGGATTTAAAAGCGGAAGGGGTTGATGACAGGTTACTGGAGGCTTTAAAATGTCTGACTAAAGAAGAGGGTGAAGATTATAAAACGTTTATTGAACGTGTCTCTACTAATCGTTTGGCTACAAAGGTTAAAATACAAGACTTAAAAGATAATATGGATGTAACCCGTTTGAATGGTAAGGCACATTGGAAGTTGGAAACATATAAAGAAGCGTTGGAGTACCTCGAACGGTGCTCAAATAAGAAAGTTTTATATGTAGATATGGATAATGTATTGGTAAACTTCCAATCGGGCATAGACGCCTTAAATGAGGAGTTAAAAAGCCGATATGCGGGGTGCTATGATGAAGTCCCTAATATATTTGCAAAAATGCAGCCCAATGAGGGGGCAATAGATGCCATGAACCGTTTAAAAGACAAATATGACATTTACATTTTATCAACAGCTCCATGGGATAACCCAAGTGCATGGTCTGATAAGTTAGAATGGGTGAAGCGTTATTTAGGTGAAGTATGCTATAAACGTTTGATTTTGTCGCACCATAAAAACTTGAATGCAGGTGACTATTTAATAGATGACAGGAAAAAGAACGGTGCTGCTGATTTTAAAGGTGAGCTTATATTGTTCGGTTCTGAACGGTTTCCAAATTGGGAGTCTGTGGTAAGGTATTTATTGTGATAAAAACACGAAGAACGCAAAAGAGAGTTTACACTGCAATTTGCTTTAGTTTGGACTAAATATCCCGAAAACTTTAATCGAATTTTAATCGGTATAAAAATAAAGGAGCTAGATAACTATCTAACTCCTTGTTTTATATATGATTGTATGATGAAAATTTTTTACTCATTTCAATGCCCCCAGACGCGTACTCTAACCGGGCTGAGCTACACCCCGAATTGCGGATGCAAAAGTAGTGCTTTATTTTTAATTAGCAAATAAATTCTTTGAATTTTATTGTGCGGTGATTTTTTTTGTGCGGTTTTAAATCTTTTCTTATGTTTGGTAGAGGATAAATGAGGTATGGCAGGTTTAAAGTGTCGAGGTACGGATAAACAATTCACCAGTAGTTTTGTTTATGAATTAATGTAAATAACAGGTATATTATTTCTGTAGAATAATACCATAATTCCACTGATAGTGCTTTGGTATAAGGGGATGTTATACATTTGTAGAAAAGACTAGTTTAGATTAGAAAGGCGTTAAATGTTAGACATTAATAATACAGAGACATTAGAGATATATGTTTTGGGTGATGACTTTAAATTTTACCAGAATCTAAAATACCTTCCTCTGACTTCCTATCCTTCCAATATCCAATCTGCTTTGATTGTATATAGTTTGAGGGGAAAAGCGAAACTTACTGTACATGAGGACGTACATTGGATACAGCCGAAGGAACTGATAATACTGTTGCCCGGACAGTTTGTCTCATTTAGTGATCATAGCGAAGATTTCTTGACTGTAACAATGGTCATATCATCTTCCTTGTTTAGCGATGCGTTAAGTGGAGCTCCCCGATTTTCTCCACATTTTTTCTTTTATATGCGAAACCATTATTGGTATTCGCAGACGGAATCTGATGTTCTTCGGATCTATAATTTTCTGGGGATGATAAAAGGAAAAGTTACATCTCAGGATATATATAGACGGGAACTGATAGTTCATCTGCTGCGATATCTGTATCTCGAGCTGTTCAACGCTTATCAGAAGGAAGCTACTTTGAAGACTGATAGGAAAGATATACGTAAGGAAGAGTTGGCTAATAAATTCTTCGGGCTTATCATGAAGCATTTTAAAGAGAATAAGGATGTGGCCTTTTATGCGGATAAACTTTGTATCACTTCCAAATATCTGACTATGGTTATCAAGGAGACGAGCGGAAAGTCTGCGAAAGACTGGATCGTTGAATACGTCATATTGGAAATAAAAACACTGTTGAAGAATACAAATATGAATATTCAGGAGATAGCCATTAGGACAAATTTTGCCAACCAGTCTTCGCTAGGACGTTTCTTCAGAAAACATACGGGAATGTCGCTTTCTCAGTATCGAATGTCTCACTTGGGCTAAGGGAATTAAATTCCCATACATTCACGGTAAAAGTCCAACATTTCAAAGATGGTATCCTTATCGGCAGTCTGGTTGATACAGATGTCTCCGATGTCTTTCAATAATGTGAAATTAATTGTTCCTGAAGTATTTTTTTTGTCATGTGTCATGAATGCGTATAGTTGTTCATATTTCTTGCAGTCGAAAGTGAATACTCCATAATTGTCTTTGATAAACCGGATTGTCTGTCTCATTTTCTCTTTCGGAAAACCGACTTTAGTATGGGACAGGTACAATTCACATACAATTCCCCAGGCGACTGCATAACCATGCAGTACCGGACGGTTTTCCGCCAATGCCATGCTTTCGAATGCGTGTCCTACCGTATGCCCCAGGTTTAATGCTTTACGAATGTTACGTTCGAAGGGATCCTGCTCCACTATTTTTTCTTTCACTTGCACCGACTTGCCAACCAGTCTTTTGAGAGCGGCATAGTCGATATTGACGATATCGAAACTGAGTAACTCTGCCCAATGTTCTACGTTGCTGATCAAACCGTGTTTCAGCATTTCTGCATATCCGGAAAAGAAGTTATGCGCATCCAGTGTGCGCAGGAATTCTGTTTCGAGTAGCACACTGTTGGCCGGAAAAAATGAGCCGATCTCGTTCTTCAGTCCGTTGAAGTTGATTCCTGTTTTACCGCCGACAGACGCGTCCACCATAGCCAATAGGGTAGTGGGTATATTGATATAAGCAATACCACGTTTGAAAGTGGCTGCGGCAAAGCCACCCAAATCCGTAACCATCCCCCCTCCGAGATTGATAAGCAGAGAGTGGCGGGTAGCTCCTTGCGTGCTTAATGCCATCCAGACGGAGGCGAGTGTATCCAACGTCTTATGTACGTCTTCGGCTCCGATACATATTTCAACAGCCTCTTTCAGCAATGATGTTTCCCTTAGGGAAGGGAGACAGAGAGAGCGGGTATGCTCGTCTGTAAGAATGAATAATTTGTCGTGCGGACACTGTTCGATGGCACGGCGCAGGCTTGTTTCCAAGCTTTCACAGAGAATAACTTCTTGTTTACTCATGATTCTTTTGCTTTTCTGTCTGCAAATGTATATAAAATTATCTTTTTTGCTTACTTTTGTCTCGTTAAAACGTTCAATCATTCAATTATGAAAGCATTATTACCTGTCTATTGTCGTCCTTTGGGATATGTTGTCTTGTTGGTAGCTCTGTTCATTCCTTTTATTCTGGTGATGCAAGGGATGGTGACCGACAGAAATCTGTTGTTTTATAAAGAATGTACAAAGTTGCTGATGATGGCAGGATGTTTATTGATAATCTTTGCTTTTAGTAAGCATGAAAGTCGTGAAACGGTGCAGATTCGTAATTCGGCTGTTCGGAATGCGATCTTTCTGACGTTCCTGTTTGTCTTTGGAGGGATGTTATGGCGCGTTATGCAAGGAGATGTCATCAATGTTGATACTTCTTCTTTTCTTACTTTCCTAGTCTTTAATGTGCTTTGTCTGGAGTTTGGTCTGAAAAAAGCGCTCGTTGAGCGATTCTTTAAAAGATAATTATCTTCCCGATTAAACCTTTTACGATCTTATTTGTCAAAAGAGCATTGCTATTGCTACTAATATAATCGTAAATAAAGTAAATGAAAAGATTTTCAGTCGGGTTGGTGTTGCTATTGCTGAGCACCTTCTCTATTTTTGCACAAAATAAGGTGATTACTGTTTCGGGACGTGTTGTAGAGTCCGACTCGAAAGAGCCGGCGGCACAGGCTACAGTTCAATTGTTGTCATTGCCCGATAGCGCTTATGCTGCCGGTATTGCCAGTAATAATCAAGGTTGGTTTACTCTTCCCAAAGTGAAGGCCGGGAAATATCTTTTGAAGGTATCCTATATCGGTTTCCTCACAAAGTATGTACCTCTTCATCTTTATGCGAACATGACGGAAAAGCGTGTGGGGACGATAGCGCTGGAGTCTGACGCTGTTATGCTGAAGGAGGCGGTGATTACTGCCGAAGCTCCCCAAGTGACTGTGAAAGAAGATACATTGGAGTATAATTCCTCCGCTTACCGTACCCCTGAAGGAGCTATGCTCGAAGAACTGGTGAAAAAACTTCCCGGTGCGGAAATTGACGATGAGGGGAATGTCAAGATCAATGGTAAGGAAGTGAAGAAGATTATGGTGGATGGTAAGGAATTCTTTGGCGGTGATGTGAAAACCGGACTGAAGAACTTGCCGGTTAACATGATTGATAAACTGAAGACGTATGATAAGAAATCTGACTTGGCGCGTGTTACGGGAATTGACGATGGAGAAGAAGAAACGGTTCTCGACTTGAAGGTGAAGAAGGGAATGAACCAAGGCTGGTTTGGAAATGCGAGTGCGGCTGTCGGTACGGAAGACCGTTATGGGAGTAACTTGATGTTGAATCGTTTTGTTGATAACAGTCAGTTCTCCTTGATTGGTTCAGCTAATAATGTAAACGATCAGGGATTTTCCGGAGGTGGTGGACCCCGTTTCCGAAACAGTAATGGACTGACTGCAACCAAAATGTTAGGAGTCAACTTTGCTTCCCAGTCGGAGAAATTGGAATTAGGAGGTAGTGCCCGTTATAACTTTAGCGACCGTGATGCGCTTTCTACCAACTATTCGGAACGTTTCTTGCAGAATGGAAATTCTTACTCGAACTCAAATAGCAAGAATCGAAGTAAAAATACGAACTTCAAAGCTGACTTCCGTTTGGAATGGAAGCCTGATACACTGACCAATATAATCTTTCGTCCGAATTTTTCGTATGGAAAGTCTGACAGTTACTCTAAATCCGAGTCGGGAACTTTTAAGAGTGACCCATTCAATTTGGTATCCAATCCTAATGACTTTCTGGATAAAAGTATTTGGAATACGACGGATGATCCTTTGGATGATATCCGTGTGAATGCCAGCAATAGCGAGTCTTCGACTGAAAGTAATAGTCTGTCAGCTAATGCTTCTTTACAAGTGAACAGAAGATTGAATAATCAGGGAAGGAATATAACTTTTCGTGGCACATTTAGTTATGGAGATAATGATAGTGAACAGTTTAGCGAGTCGTTAACACGCTATTTTGATACGGCAGCGGGAAAATCGGATGATAAACGTAAGCAGTATATAACATCTCCGACCCAAAATTATGATTATGCGGCAGAACTGACTTATAACGAACCGGTTGCAAAGGCTACTTTTTTGCAGTTCCGGTATAAGTTTCAATACAAGTATAGCGAAAGTGACAGAAGTACGTATAGTCTGCTTCCCGATGCTGATAAAGGACAAGACTGGATTTGGAATTATGGTGATGGACTACCTGAAGGTTACGAAAGCAATAAGGATATGAGTCTGAGTAAATATGCTCAGTATAAATATTATAATCACGATATTAATGCGGGGTTGAACATAATCCGTGAGAAATATCGGTTGAACTTTGGAGTATCTTTGCAGCCACAAAACACAACGTTGACTTATAGAAAGGATGATGTGGATACGATTGTCAAAAGAAAGGTGTTCAATTTTGCGCCTAATATCGATTTCCGTTATCGTTTCTCTAAGGTGAGCCAATTGCGGTTTACTTATCGAGGGCGTGCTAGTCAGCCAAGTATGGAAAACCTCTTGGATATTGAAGATAACTCAAATCCGTTAAATGTTCGTAGAGGTAATCCGGGACTGAAACCTTCTTTTTCTCACTCTATGCGGTTGTTCTATAATACTTATAATGGAGACAAACAACGTGGAATGATGGCGCACGCCTTCCTTAATATGACTCAAAACAGCATTACCAATTCTACTACTTATAATCAGACAACCGGTGGGGTGACAGTAAAACCAGAGAATATTAATGGTAACTGGAATGCAATGGGTATGTTCGGATTTAATACGGCTCTGAAGGATAAACGTTTTACTATCAATTCGTTCTCTCTTGTTAACTATACTAATGCAGTGGCTTATCTTTATAACGAAAGTACACAGGTGAATGATAAGAACACGAGTACAACGTTGACTTTGGGTGAAAATCTGAATGGAACTTTCCGTAATGATTGGTTTGAGTTTACTATTAACGGTTCGATCAACTATAATTTCGAACGTAATGAGTTGCGTCCGGAGAACAATCAGGAGCCATATACATTCGGATATGGAGCAAGCACCAATATTTCTTTGCCTTGGAGTATGACATTGTCTACAAACATAACCAACAATGCACGTCGTGGCTATCGTGACGCCAGCATGAATAAGAATGAGCTTATCTGGAATGCGCAGATTGCCCAGAACTTCCTAAAAGGTAATGCCGCGACAATCAGTTTAGAGATATACGATATTCTGAGACAACAGTCCAATATCAGTCGTTCGTTGACGGCCGATATGCGTTCCGTTTCTGAGTATAATGGAATAAACAGCTACTGTATGCTTCGTTTTTCTTATCGTCTGAACGTCTTTGGAAATAAAGGAGCTCGTGGCAATATGCGTCAAGGCGGATTTGACGGAGGTGGTCATCGTGGACCGCGTGGACCACACGGCGGTGGACCGGGACGGATGATGCGTTTTTGAGGATAAGTGAATACAGATAAAAAGGAAGTCCCGGTGTAATGAACGAGAGTTGTTACCGGGACTTTTTTGTTTATCCGATAAATTACTCTATATTTGTTGCTTAGTATCCGCTTTTAGAAGAGATTCTTATGATAGATTGGAATTACATACTTGGTCAGATTGCAACGGTGGCTTTTGATATTCTCTATTTCGGGGCTATCATCGGTACGATTGTCATCATTATCCTTGACAACCGGAATCCGGTTAAGACTATGGCTTGGATACTGATCTTGCTTTTTCTGCCCATTGTAGGTCTTGTCTTTTATTTTTTCTTTGGGCGCAGCCAGCGTCGCGAACGGATTATCGGGAGGAAGAGTTATGACCGTCTTCTCAAGAAGCCGATGGCGGAATACTTGGCGCAAGATTGCTCGGAAGTGCAATACGAATATTCCCGTCTTATCCGACTATTCCAGCATACCAACCAAGCCTTTCCGTTCGAAGGAAACCGGGTAGCCGTCTATACGGAAGGTTATACTAAACTTCAGTCTTTACTGCGTGAATTGCAAAAAGCGAAGCAGCATATTCACATGGAATATTATATATTTGAGGATGACGCTATCGGGCGTATGGTCAGAGATGTATTGATAGAGAAAGCCATGCAGGGAGTTGAGGTACGGGTGATTTATGATGACGTAGGTTGCTGGCATGTTCCCAACCGCTTTTTTGAGGAGATGCGTAATGCGGGTATTGAGGTGAGGAGCTTCTTGAAAGTCCGCTTTCCCTTATTCACAAGTAGGGTGAATTATCGGAATCATAGGAAAATTGTTGTTATCGACGGGCAGGTAGGCTTTGTAGGAGGAATGAATCTGGCGGAACGTTATATGCGCGGTTTCTCTTGGGGAATCTGGCGAGACACGCACATCATGATAGAAGGCAAGGCGGTACACGGTTTGCAGACGGCTTTTCTGCTTGATTGGTATTTCGTAGACCGTACTCTGATAACCGCTTCCCGTTATTTCCCGAAAATAGACTCTTATGGAAATTCACTGGTACAGATCGTTACCAGCGAACCTATCGGTCCTTGGAAAGAAATCATGCAGGGATTGACCGTAGCGATAACCGGTGCAAAGAAATACTTCTATATGCAAACACCTTATTTCTTGCCGACCGAACAAATATTGGCTGCTATGCAGACGGCGGCATTATCCGGAGTGGACGTACGTTTGATGTTGCCGGAACATGCCGATAATAGAATCACCCATCTTGGTTCCTGCTCCTACCTGGCTGATGTGATGCAAGCAGGTGTGAAGGTTTATTTCTATAAAAAAGGCTTCCTGCATTCCAAACTTATGGTTTCGGATGATATGCTTTCTACAGTAGGCTCCACCAATGTGGACTTCCGCAGCTTTGAGCATAATTTTGAGGTGAATGCCTTTATATACGATGTGAACACAGCACTTGAGATGAAGGAGATATTCCTGCAAGACCAACGGGAAAGCACGCAGATATTCTTAAAGAATTGGGTGAAGCGTTCGTGGAGACAAAAAGCGGTAGAGTCTATTGTCCGTTTGTTGGCTCCATTGCTGTAGCCCGAAAGATAGAGAAGTTCACGCTTCCATATACTCTCCTTTCTACAAAATACGGATTTTCCTCAAAGTTATTGTCCTTTCCGTGCTCCAATACTAATAAGCCTCCCTCTTTGAGTAAATTGTTTTGGAAGATAAGTTCGGGGATTGTCTCCAGTTCCTTTAAAGCGTAAGGGGGATCGGCAAAGATGAAATCGAACTGCTCGCGGCTGCTCTTGATGAATTTGAATACATCCCCGCGTATCGGCAGGCATTTGTCTGTCTTCACCTCTTTCATTATTTTGGAGATGAACGCGTGATGAGCAGGTTCTTTCTCAATGCTGATTACACGGTCGCAGCCTCTCGATACAAGTTCGATACTTATGCTTCCGGTTCCGGCAAACAAGTCCAATGCACTGACTCCTTCTTCAAAGTCGATATAATTATTGAGTACATTAAACAGATTCTCTTTGGCAAAATCTGTTGTGGGACGTGCTTTGAATGTTCGTGGCACATCGAATCTTCTTCGTTTGTAAATACCGCTGATTACTCGCATAAGATCATAACCTTTTATAATGTATTGAATATCACTAATGAAAAGCCAGTCTCCCCTGCTTGGAAGTAACAGTATAGTAACGACATTGATGAATCAGACTGTTTTGGTAGACTTTTCATGGTCAAAGATACAGATTCTTTTTGATATAGCAATATATATTGATTGGCGCTTACTTGTTACATTGAACACATTTGCTTACTTTCGCAGAAAAGATATTCCCCAATAGAATACAGCCCAAGTCTGACAGTATATCAATCGCCTGCCTCAATTGTGCTAAAAGAATAACACCAAAGTAGAATAAGATGGAACAACTCGAAGTAATACAGAGTAAGATTTATGACATACGTGGACAAAAGGTTATGCTGGATAGAGATTTGGCAGAAATGTATGGAGTTGAAACCCGCGCTTTAAATCAAGCGGTGAAACGTAATACAGATCGTTTTCCTATTGATTTTATGTTTCAGTTGACAGATGAAAAAACGGAAATCAAAGACGGTCATACAAATAAACATGGGCATTATGCGTGCTTTTGTTGCTGTTCGTTACTGTTAAGTCCTCCTATCAGTCCGGTACATGAACTACAGCGTGAAGTCAAGGAACTGAAAGAGTATATCGAAGAAGTGTTCGTAGACTACAACGACATCAATGACGACACTCGTATGCAATTGGAATTGATAAATCAGACATTAGCCGAATTGCAGGTGCAAAAAGCATTGGCAGACAAGCCGCGTAATCCTATTGGCTTCATTACCCCTAAGAAGAAATAAAAAACAGACTGCTTTATCGTCTCTCCGTTAACCACCGGTTATTCGCATGTCAATAAGGCCTGCATATCAATATTAGTAGCAGGATTCATGATAAATACCTGTAATATAAACTTTTTCAGTTCACTCATCAGAGTTTCTTTATCCGGAAGCGTCCCGGTCAGATGCAGTTCGTCCCTTTCCTGATTGAACTCTAATTGTTTCCAGACATACAACAGATAATAAATGCGGTCCTCCGTATGCGTGCATTCAAAAGAATTGGCTAAAAGCAGATGTCCCCGTTCAAAACAATAAATGTCAATTGCTTCCCGATGTATGGAAACGTACATCTTTTTACTGTTTCCCAGCCTGCTCTTGACGGAGAAATAATCGATGAGCGGGGTAGATTGAGAATAGAAATGGGCTTCGGGGTATTGTTCGCTCAGAAAGGTATGTGCACTCTTGTCCATACCGAAAATGATAGCTACATTATTCTTTTTGAGAATATTGCAGATCACCGTCTCGTTTTCCCGTTTCTGATGATTGTGGTAAAATAGAAGTTCCGCCTGTTCCTCTTCAAACAACTCCAGTGGCACGATAGTAAAACGCTTATCAGCCATCATGATGTTAACTCGTTTGTAGGAGTGGTTTAGAAAGTCCGATTCACGGAAAGTAGCTTTCAGATTAGCAGTAAGAGACAGGGAAGTATCCGTCTCTTTCTCTATCGTCGACAGCGAATTATCGTGAATCGGGTTATAGATAGAAAAAGAAAATCCATCCGTACTAAGACGGATGGATAAAGTATATTGTTGTGATTTAGTAAAATCAATCATTATTCCCAGTTACCGGCACCATTGTTCGGAGTATCGATAGAACCTACCATCAAACCGCAGTATCTACCCAATTTGCTCTGAACATCTTTTAAGTTAATGATTTCCTGTTTGTCAAGACCACCTAGATAAGTTTCGTACGGAGCTTTTACTTCGAACAAGAATACAGGAGCACCGGATTTAGCGGTATCATTCCTAACATTCATTTCGAACTGAGCACCGTTTCCATAAGGAATATATCTCATAGAGTCAGGATTGAATCCTTTAGGGAAGATAGTATCCATAACGGCTACCCACATAGTATCACGTTTGAAACCTTCGAGTCCCCATTTCTTGACTTCGTCATATTTACCTGTCTTCTTAGCTTTGTTGATGATAGCCATTGCCTTCTTTTCAGTCAGTCCGTCTTCCAACTGCTTGTCTGTCAACATACCCATTTTCATTACGAACGGTAGTTTTTGATTTTTAACGAAGTCAATCAGCGTATCAAATTTGTCTGTATACATTCCGTGATTAAGCGTGCGGTATTCCTGCTGCGCTTTACGGATGTCAATCAAACGAGCAATGACTGCTTTTTCTCTGTCTTTTTTTGCGTTTTCAAAATTGATAGGACCCATGATGCTGTTGTAGCAGATGTAAATCAGTGCAGCAGCACAGAGCACTAATACAATATTAAATACTGTTTTCATGATAAATTATGTTTTTAGTTGTTATATTCGCATCGCAAAAATAGAATAAATAAATTTAAATACGATAGTTCCGGGAACTTTTTTCTCGTACAAAAATGATAAATAACTATTTAGAAAGGCAAATTAAGGAAAATTTTCCTTATGAACCAACTTTAGAGCAGGAAATTGCTGTAAAATCTCTTTCAGAGTTTCTTCTGTCTACCTTGGCGGATGAAGTTTTCATCCTCAGAGGCTATGCCGGTACTGGTAAAACATCTCTAGTAGGGGCATTGGTGAAAACGATGAACCAGTTGCAGCAAAAGTCTGTTTTACTGGCTCCAACGGGACGTGCGGCAAAAGTTTTTTCGGCCTATGCGGGACATTCTGCCTTTACTATCCATAAGAAAATATATAGACAACAGTCTTTTTCTAATGAAATCAGTAATTTTTCGATTAATGACAATCTTGCTACAAATACTTTGTTTATTGTTGATGAGGCTTCGATGATTTCTAATGAAGGGTTGTCGGGCAGTGTATTCGGTACGGGACGTTTGTTGGATGACTTGGTGCAGTTCGTGTATTCGGGACAAGGTTGCCGTCTTTTGTTAATGGGAGATACGGCACAACTTCCGCCGGTGGGAGAGGAGTTAAGTCCCGCGTTGTTTGCCGATGCATTGAAAGGATATGGACTTGAAGTTCGTGAGGTCGATCTGACTCAAGTAGTTCGTCAGGTGCAACAATCCGGCATCTTGTGGAATGCGACTCAATTGCGGCAATTGATAGCAGCAGATGAATGCTATTCGTTACCAAAGATAAAAGTGACCGGCTTTCCGGATATACAAGTCGTTCCGGGAGTAGAATTGATAGAAAAGCTGACCGATTGTTATGACCATGACGGAATGGATGAGACGATTGTGATTTGTCGCTCTAATAAACGCGCGAACTTATATAATAATGGAATACGTGCGCAGATACTTTGGCGGGAAGATGAATTGAATTCCGGAGATATGTTAATGGTAGCCAAGAATAATTATTATTGGACGGAGAAATATAAAGAAATGGATTTCATAGCCAACGGAGAGATTGCAATTGTTCGCCGTGTCCGTCGTACCCGTGAAATGTACGGCTTCCGTTTTGCGGAAGTCACTCTCAGATTTCCCGATCAGAATGATTTTGAATTGGATGCTAATTTGTTGTTGGATACTCTACATTCAGATTCGCCTGCATTACCGAAAGCGGATAATGACCGGTTATTTTACACAGTGCTGGAAGATTATATCGATATTCCCAATAAACGTGACCGGATGAAGAAGATGAAAGCTGACCCACATTATAATGCGTTACAAGTGAAGTATGCGTATGCGGTCACTTGTCATAAGGCACAAGGTGGCCAGTGGCAGAATGTGTTCCTGGATCAGGGATATATGACGGATGAATACTTGACTCCCGATTACTTTCGTTGGTTGTATACGGCGTTTACTCGTGCGACGAAGACGTTGTATTTGGTGAATTATCCGAAAGAACAAGTGGAGTGATTTAGTTGAAAAAAACAGTAGATTAAAGGAGAAGTTCCCAATCTACTGTTTTTCTGATTCTATCTAAGAAGACAAGTTCCTGTCATTAGATTTTTTCAGGCTTTGGCACAAAGAGTTTTAGCACTTTGTTAGTGACTGATTATCGGAAGTTGTTTGGCTGTACACGTTGACCATTGTCATTATTTGTATCTGCCACATCCCACCAGATTTTCGTTCCCTGGTTGTCGCCCATCGGCCGGTTGGGGTTAAAGGATTCACTTTGAGGGTATTTGATCCGTTTGATGAACTTACCTTCAGGCACGTCACCGTCCGAGTTGTTTTCTTCGATATTCAGCAATTCAGGATAATCTGTACGGCGGAATTCTGCCCAACCTTCATTGCCGTTCGGGAAGATCGAAATCCATTTTTGGGTGATGATCTCTTTCAAGGCTTTCTCCTTGTCACTTCCGGATACATCTTGTTTGTTCTTCAATCCGTCAATATAGGCTTGTTTTTTAGCCTCATCAATATTATAGTAATCCATGGACGCTCTAATTCCGTCAATATAATATTGCTCAACTGAGCCTGTCGTCCAATTTCTGAGAGCAGCTTCTGCCAACATGAACCGACTCTCCGCATAGCTCATCCAAACCAGTTCGCGAGCTTCGCTAAACCAATAGTTATCATCTAAATTATTATGATCCGAACTTATCAGTTTATTACATCTTACAGGAGAGTAACTTTTTGTCGCATCCTCTCCTTGTACATCCATATTACCAATCGGACATCCGGCAAAGTCCTTATTGCTTTCTTTGGCTTCCTTAAGATCTGAAAATGGACTTGGGCGCCACCACAGTATTTCGCATCGGGGATCTAATACTTCAGATTCATTTTTATAGGCCTTTTCCAAATCTTTCGACATAACCATTTGCGCTCCCCAACCGAATATCAGCGCATGGATATTTTCAGATCCGCCGCCTCCTTCACCACCTTTGTCGATAGGGGCAACTTTCGGTACAGTTCTCATGTTGTCTGCATTGCTTTGCATCAAACCATAAGTACTCTCGATTGCTTTTTTCCCTTCTTCTTGGGCACGATCCGGATCGACATTTGAAATACGAAGCGCCAGACGCAAACGTAAAGTATTGGCAAAGCGTAACCATTTGTTGATGTCGCCTCCATAGCAACGGTCATTACTTCCTTTTCCTTCTCCCCAGTTCAAACCTTTGTCGGGTTTGATGTTGGTGATAGCTTCATCCAGCAGTTTGAACATAGCATCGTACACATCCTTTTGGCTGGTATATGAAATATACTGTGTCGGGGGTAACATTCCTTTTATGTAGTACGACAATGGAATATCACCGTATGTATCTGTCTGCATAGAAATGAGGAATGCATAATAAATACGGGTTACGTAGAACTCGTTCCAGTATTTGTCTTTATTGACGAAATGACAGACTTTGATAATTTGTGCATATTCGTTTGCAGTACGGTCATTATAGAAATGATCCCATCTGTTTCTGGACCAGTCGTCAGTATATACGTATGTGCAGGCTTTTTCATGGAAACCGGCAGATGTATTTGCCATATAGCCGGCATAAATGTCATGAGTTAAGTTGGTGGTTACCTGATAATCATTGTAAGGTCCCTCATTCGTTAGATTACGGAACAAACTACCAATTGAAGTTTCTGCTTCTTTTAATGCTTTTATATCAGCTTCAGGCAGTTCATAATCAATATCAATGCCTTCAGGACTTACATCGGTATTAGAAGTACCCGGTGAATAAGGAGGTTCGTACGGGTTGGTGTTCATTTCATCAAAATCTGAGCAAGCTGCTAGAGCAAGTAGAGATGCGAATGCAAGTGTTTTATAATAGAATTTCATAACTTCTTTTTATGTTTAGATTAGAAACCAAGATTAATAGAAAGACCGAATGTACGTGTGTAAGGAACAGACATATAATCGATAGCTTGAGAGAACATACTTGTGTCATAACCTCCTTCGGGACTTGTTCTCGGTGTATGTTTCATCAGGTAAGCCAAGTTACGGGCAACGAATGCTACGTTCAGTGAAGTTAAAGGAGTCTTCTTCAGTATGGATTTCGGGAAAGAATAACCTAATGACAATTCTTTCAATTTGATGAATGAAGCATCGTATACGAATTCTTCGGCCATACCACTCATTGATGTGTAATACCTTTGAGCGTTCATAGCTGTTGAGTTTACAGTACCGTCGGCGGTCACACCCGGAGCAACGATTTTCCAGCCATTCTCTGCATTACCACGATTAGCGGTGCGTGCTGCCAATCCTGTGCTGGTTGCCATTGCCTCGGATACAGAAACAATGTCACCACCAAATTTCATATCGAACAATGCAGAAAGAGTAAATCCTTTGTAGGTGAATGATGGAGAAACGGACATTAATAAGTCCGGTTCAATATTACCGATCGGATGATCCAATGTGTATTGGAAAGCGTCTTCACCGGAGACCTTGGTCGGACGACCTTGTTTATTAACTATCATATTACCGTTTTCATCACGCTTGTACAGGTTTTTGGCATAAATTTCACCCAAGCGGTGTCCTACGCGTGTACCGACATTGATTGGGAAATTTGCATCTCCATTGAAGAAGAGATAATCAACGCCATCTGCCAGTTCTTTTACTTTAGATACATTCCTGGATAAGTTGATATTCAAATCGAACGTGAAATCTTTCGTTTGTACAGGAGTAGAATATAGCATGAATTCGAATCCTTGGTTGACAATTAAACCGGAGTTAATCATTTTACCACCACTCCAAGGAGCCGGTGCAGGGACTTTCATGATCTGGTTCTTGGTACGGCTGTTGTAATAAGTGAAGTCGAATCCCAGACGATTATTGAGGAATTTCATATCCAAACCGGCTTCATACGAGGAGGAAATCTCCGGCTTCAACTGGTCATTCTTTTTAATATCAGATTTTGTGATATTGAGCACTCCGTTGCTGAATGCATAGCTCAATGTATTATACAGGTTGTATGGTTCTGTATCTTTACCTACTTGTGCGGCAGATAGGCGAACTTTGGCAAATGTGAGCCATGAAGGTAATGTCTTGTCTAATGAACGAAGAAAATCTGTTATGATGAAACTTAAGTTTGCAGATGGATAGAAGAATGAACGGTTGCTGGAGGGTAATGTGGACGACCAGTCGTTACGTGCAGTCAAGTCCATTGACAAATACTCTTTCCATGCAAGTTGTGCAGATGCAAATACAGAGTTGGTAGCGCGTTCGTGTCCAGCTTCAGCAGCACTGTTCAGAATATTTGCGGCATTGAATATCCATTGGTTCTTGTTCACCATGTCTTTTGTTTCAGCCGACAAGGTCTCAAATTTCTGATACATGAAGTTGGCACCTACTGTGTAGCCGATACGGAAATTTTCTCCGATACGGTTGTCTCCGGCAAGGATAAATTCTGCATTTGACTCAAAGAAGTTTTCCTCACTGCGGCTCATACGGTCATCGGTAATGTTTTCAATAGTTTTACCGATACCGTTCGATAAGTCGGTGCTTTGAACACGTGTACGGTAATAGTCGAATGCATATTTGGCGCTAAAGTGTAACCAGTCGGTAAAGTTGATTTTTGCGTTGTAGTATCCGAAAGCTCTCCAACGTTCGTCAGAATTATGGCGCTGGTCTTGTACGTAATATGGATTTTCCAATCCGGGGTTCGGGCCTGCCCAATTCACGTGTGCGGAGTTTTCTGTTGAATAATTCTTTAAATCATCCAAAGACACGTTGTGCGGAATACCGATTAACTGTGCAATAACTCCATAACTTCCGAAATAGGGACGATCTTCTGCCTTGGTTCGTGATAAGGAGACTTTTCCTTCCATAGAGAGATATTGGTTCATTTCTGCACCGGCGTTCAGGTCAATATTTATCTTATCCAATTTCTCGTTCGGGAATAAACCTTTATTGTTAGAACTGCCGAAAGATGCACGGAAATGAGACTTGTCGGTTACATTACTGATAGACACATTATGGTTGTGGGCAAAACCGGTGTTGAAATAATCTTCCAGTTTGTTTCCATACTTAGAATAAGCACGTTGTTCTCCGTTCCAGGCTTCTACCATGTGTCCATCCAATTCGCTACCCCAACTACTGCTCGCAGCCTTATTGTAAACACCGTCTGTTCCTTGACCGTAGCGTTCCTGCATTTTCAGTGTTTCAGCTACTGTGCTCCATGTGAAGTTCCCGCTATAACGAACACCGAATCCTTCTTTTTTTGAACCTTTTTTGGTTGTTATCAGGATGACACCATTACCGGCACGTGAACCGTAGAGAGCGGCAGCATTCGGACCTTTCAGTACAGAAATGGTTTCGATGTCATCGGGATTAATGTCGACAGAGGCACCGCCACGGTCTACACCGCCATAGTAAGAAGCGTCAGAACTGTTGTTGTCGCTGAAAGGCACACCATCGATAATCCATAAAGGTTGGTTATTGTCTGATAAGGAGGAATTACCACGAATCGTAATCTTGGTGGAACCTCCCAAACCTGTACCTGCCGTATTCATCTGAAGACCTGCCACTTTTCCTTGCAAAGCGCTTGTCACAGAAGGATCTCCGGTCTTGTTCAGCTGGTCGCTTTTTATTTCCTGAACTGCATATCCCAGCATTTTCTTTTCGCGTTTGATACCTAATGCGGTAACGACGACTTCATCGATAACTTGAGTATCGTCCGACATCGTGACATTGAGAGTCGGTTTGTTGCCCGGAATCTCTAATGTCTTATATCCTATATAGGAAAATACCAATACAGGTTGTTCACCGCTGACCTTGAGGGTATAATTGCCATCCATATCTGTAATGGTACCATTACTTGTTCCTTTTTGCAGGATACTGACACCAATCAGCATTTCTCCTTTAGTATCGATGACTTGTCCGGTAATCGTGTGTTCCTGGCCAACTTGTTGTTGGTTGGTTTGCTGTGCATTTTTTTCTGACAGGTATACAATATTGTCTTCTACCTTGTACGAAATGCTTGTTCCGCTCAGAAGAGAGTTGAGGACTTGTTCTAAAGAAGCGTCTTTTACATTCACTGCCTCTACTTGGGTGGCAGATAACTTGTCGTTATAAAAGAATTGATACTTAGACTGGGACTGTATCTGTTTAATAACAGTTCCTAAGTTTGTGCGTGTAGTTGATAATGTCAACTGTGCGGTAGCCCATTGTAATGGGATTGCCATGAAAATTAAAACCAATAAAGCTCGAAGTAAGTTCGACTTTTGAATAGAATGATTGCTTTCCATACATTTAATTTAATGGTTGTATAAAAATTATTGAACTAATAAAAGAAGTCTTATTTTCTTCTTTTATAAATAAAACAATGCTAACGCAATAAACACTTAGTCTAATTTATCTTTTTTTCTTTATATAATTAAGAGTATTATGATTTCGTGTGTAAATCCCTTTGTACTATCATTGCAGTGCTTCTCATTTAAGAGTTGTGACATGGGCTTGGCACAGTTGTGCCACCACGGTGTCATTGTTGTGACAAGCCCGTGGCACAGTTGTGCCAATGCTGTGTTGCAGTTATGTCAATTGAGAGACCGGATTACCAGTCATAGTCTTCAACGTATGCATCAAATTCTTGTGTGGTGGTAACTCCGCAGTTTCTGAGGATATTCAGTATATGCTGTTGTTCGGAAGGAGAGAGTAAACGTTCGCCTTTACGGGCACGATAGTAGGTTCTACGTCCTAAATAGTTCATTAGGTGTAGGATAACGGTTTGCATTTGTTTATAAGGTAGATTCTCTAAGATTCCGATGAATCCTTGGGCGTATCGTACTTTTGTACTGGAACGGTAATGGGGACAGCCGCCTTTCACGGTAGACAGATATTTGGGACTGATGATAATCCAGTGCTCTATGTTTTCCGGTACGCTTTGTTCTGTAAGTTGTCTTAGGCAGGTACCTGCTTGGGGGCATTGTCGGTTAAGGCACATCGAATATTGATAAGGGACTTTTGCAAAGTCAATTTTTTCTTCCATGATTTGTAGATGTTTGTTGAGCAAAAGTAGTGAAAACTTATTGAAAAATAGCCTGAAAGCAAAGAAGTTTACTTTCAGACTACCACTTTTAGTCGAAATCTCAATGAATAGCCGCTTTCAGAAGTGAACTGAAGGACAGCAATTGAAATAGCGGCACACTATTGAATAAAGGATTATTGCTCTTTAGAGAAAGAATAAGGCATATCTTCTTCTTTCGTACCTCTGTTCATATTCGGTTGATTACTCATATCTACTTTGATGATACCACCTTTGAATAATTCTTCGTGGCGAAGATAATTTTTAGTATAGTCAGTGCCGTTTACGTTCATCGAATTGACATAGAAGTTCTTTTTACTGTTGTTCGGGGCATCAATCACCAAACTGTTGCCATTCTCAAAATGAAGTGTGGCTTTCTTGAATAAAGGAGCGCCTACGATATATTCATCCGTTCCCGGACAAACAGGATAGAAACCTAATGCAGAGAATACATACCAGGCGGAAGTTTGTCCGTTGTCTTCGTCACCGCAATAACCGTCAGGCCCCGGAGTGTACATTCTGTCCATGACTTGGCGCAACCAGTACTGGGCTTTCCAGGGCTGGCCTGCATAATCATATAAATAAATCATGTGCTGGATAGGCTGATTGCCGTGTGCATAATTACCCATATTCATAACGGTCATTTCGCGAATTTCATGAATCACCTGTCCGTAGTAACTGTCATCGAATACGGGAGGTACAGCAAAAACGGAGTCCATCATAGTGACGAACATCTCTTTTCCGCCCATTAAGTCGATTAGTCCTTGCGGATCATGGAACACAGACCAGGTGTAGTGCCAGCTATTTCCTTCTGTAAAGGCATCGCCCCATTTCAATGGAGAGAATGGTGACTGGAATGTACCGTCTTCATTGCGTCCGCGCATTAATTTAGACTCCTTGTCGAAGAGATTTTTGTAATTCATGGCACGCTTTGCAAAAAGATTGATCTCTTTTTTCGGGCGTTTCAGTTCTTTAGCCAGTTTGTAGATACACCAGTCGTCGTATGCATATTCCAGTGTACGTGCTGCATTCTCGTTGATTTTCACATCGTATGGTACATATCCCAGCTTGTTATAATATTCATGTCCCAAGCGTCCTGTTGAAGATACTTCAGGATGTACATTCTCTGTTCCATGCAGCAATCCTTCATACAGCGTTTTTATATCGTCCACTTTCACGCCTTTCATGTAAGCATCTACCAGAACAGAAGCCGAATTATTGCCTACCATACATCCTCTGTGTCCCGGACTTGCCCATTCGGGGAAGAACCCGCTTTCTTTATATGTATTGATAAGCCCTTCCTGCATCTCCTTGTTAACCGAAGGATACATCAGATTTAGTAACGGGAACAGACATCGGAACGTATCCCAAAAACCTGTGTCGGTATACATATATCCCGGCAATACTTGTCCGTTGTATGGACTGTAATGAATCGGCCGGCCGTTCGCGTCCAGTTCGTAGAACTTGCGCGGGAACAGGAGTGAACGGTATAAACAGGAATAGAATGTACGATATTGGTCCAGATTGCCGCCTTCCACTTCAATTTTTCCTAATACCTGGTTCCATGCTTCTTTTCCTTTCTTGGCTACTTGCTCGATATTGTCCTTGCCCAGTTCTTTCATGTTGACAGCCGCCTGTTCGAAGCTGATAAAAGAAGAAGCAATCCTTGCGTGCACCTGTTCGCCCTTATGTGTCCGGAAACCGATAATAGCTCCGGCATGGTCAGTTGTTTGTTCGGTAACGTTTTCTTGAAGATTGCCATTGGCTACTGTTGCTTTGTATGTGAAAGGCTTGTCGAACTCGATGATAAAGTAATTCTTGAAGTTTTCGGGAACTCCTCCGCTATTGCGGGTGGTATAGCCGATAATCTTGTTTTCCTCCGGAATCACTTTGACATACGAGCCTTTGTCGAAAGCGTCCACTATGATATAAGAATGTTCATTTTCCGGAAAAGTGAAGCGGAAAAGGACAGCGCGTTCCGTCGGGGCCATTTCCGTCACGACGTCATGTTCGGCGAGATATACTTTATAATAATAAGGAGTGGCGATCTCCCCTTTGTGGGCAAACCAGCTTGCGCGCTTTTCTTCGTTAAACTCCGGTTTGCCTACTACGGGCATGATAGAGAACTGTCCGTAGTCGTTAATCCACGGACTGGGTTGATGCGTCTGCTTGAAACCGCGAATCTTGTTAGCGGTATAAGTGTATTGCCAGCCGTCACCCATTTTTCCTGTCTGCGGAGTCCAGAAGTTCATCCCCCAGGGACGGGCAATGGCCGGATAAGTATTACCTGTTGATAATTCGAAAGTAGACTGGGAACCCATTAGCGGGTTGACATACTGTGTCCGGTCTTTGGCTTTGGCAAAGAATGTGCAAGCAAGTACACAAACTATTATTAATAGTCTTTTCATGGCGTATATGTTTTAATAGTAAGCAATCAAACGTATTATCTCACTCCCCATTTTGTGGGTTGGGCGGTCATTTTGATTTCCATTGTTCCTCCGTTTGCAATATCCTGATGATGGAAGAATGGGGTATTCAACGGTTGGCCGTTCAGTGTTACGCTTTCAATATATTTGTTCTTCTTTTCGTTGTTTTTTACTACGATACTGAATGTCTTTTCTTCGGGCAGATTAATAACTGCCTTGTCGAAGGCGGGACGTCCGATAGAATATATCGGTTTGCCGGGACATACCTGATAGAATCCCATAGAATTGAGTATATACCAGGCAGACATTTGTCCGCAGTCTTCATTACCTGACAGTCCGTCTGTACTGTTGGCATATTGGCTTTGATAAACACTGTCTACCAGTTCCTGTGTTCTCCACGGGCGGTTGACGTAGTTGTACAGGTGAATGACGTGATGACTCGGTTCATTGCCGTGCGCATATTGTCCGATAAGGCCGCTGATGTCTGACGAAATCATTTCTCCTTCGAGTGATGAATCTACCGTAAACAGTGAGTCGAGTTTTTGTACAAAAGCGTCTTCACCTCCCATTAGATTAACCAATCCATCTACATCGTGAGGTACAAACCAAGTCCATTGCCAAGCTGTTCCTTCGCAATAATCATCGCTGCGGTGAGTAGAGGCACGTGGGTTGAACGGGGTACGCCATTCACCTTTTGAATCCAGTCCGCGCATGAAGCGGGTAGATTTGTCGAAATAAAACTCGTAGGCTTTGGCAAAACGTTCGTATTTGGCTTTTGTTTCAAAGTCGCTCATTGCTTCAGCGAAGATAGAAATACACCAGTCGTCGTATGCATATTCCAACGCTTTGGCTACCGATTCATTTTCACGGTCACAAGGAATGTAGCCGATTGCGTTCTTGTAATATTTGGCTTTCGGCATAAGGTGGGGTAACACCAGGGCCGGGCATTTAATACCGGTAGTGTCATATTCCGCAGCGCGCAGAGATGCTTTGTATGCTTCTTTGGCATCAAAATTACGGTAACCTTTCATATATGCATCCACGATGACCGGAACGGCATGATAACCAATCATAGTACCGGTATAGTTGGAGCCCAGATCCCACATCGGGTATATTCCGCCTTCCTGATGTTTTTTGATGAGCGAATTGATAAACTGATTGTTCAGATCCGGGTCGATAATTGTCATTAACGGATGCAGTGCACGGAAGGTGTCCCATAAAGAGAATACAGTATACAGGGGATTGATTGTATCTCCCTGATGTACTTCGAGATCCATTCCCAGGTAACGTCCATCTGCGTCCGTGAACAGGTTCGGACTGATAGCCGTATGATATAGAGCGGTGTAGAAGATCGTTTTGTCGTCCTTGTCGGGAGTCGTAATATCTATCTTTGACAGATACTGATTCCAAGCGGAGCGTGCATTCTTGCGCACTTTATCGAAATCCCAGCCGGGTATCTCCGATTCTACATTCTTGCGTGCACCGGCTATGTCGACGGCAGATATACCTACTTTAACCAGTACTTGTTCATCTTTGGTGGTATTAAAGTGTAATAAAACTTTGCAGACAGGAAGCCGCTTACCGTTATCCATAGTGATGGAATCGGTCACCAACGTATAAGAGAACGGTTTGGAGAACTTGGCATAGAAATTAATATATTGGTCGAAAGCCCAATAAGTTGTTTTCTTATGTCCGCAGATTTCCGTGTCGCTGATAACCTCGATCCCCATGTCGGAATTAGTCTGCCGTTGCAGGCTGTAATCCAAGTCAAGAATAAATCCGGCTTCGGAACTTTCGGGGAAGGTGTAGCGATGGATAGCGCCACGTTTGGTAGCCGATATCTCGGCTTTTACCTGATAAGTGTCCAGAAAAACGGAATAATATCCCGGTTCTGCCGTTTCATTCTCGTGCGAGAAGGCGGAGGAATACGCTAATTGCTGACTTTGCGGATCAGTGGTCTGATATCGCTGTTCGCCGACAGTCGGCATGAGTAGTACGTCGCCGTAGTCACAACATCCTGTGCCACTGACGTGCGTGTGTGAGAATCCGTTAATGGTAGAGTCTTCATAATAATAGCCTGAACAGGCATCCCAGCCATCAATCCGGGTATCCGGGCTTGGCTGGATCATTCCGTGCGGAACTACTGCTCCGGGAAACGTATGCCCGTGTCCGCCGGTACCGATAAAGGGATTGACAAAAACGCTATAATCTTTCTCATTAGTGGGAGCTGTACAGGAGTTGAGTGCGAAGAATCCTCCTAAACATCCTACTATTAGGAATGTTTTTAGTTTCATGGTAGTAATAGCTTTTAGTTTTGCCGAAAGCAATCCCTTTATTTCGGGGAAATAAAGATATTGCTTCCTACAATTTTATAATCAATAGGTATAGAGTTTTGTAATGACGTTAGCACAGAATCGATCGTCGACTTTCTTCTCAGTACACCGGAGTAAGTCTTATCCGCCCGGATGTCCGGTGACAGGATAATCTTCACGTCATAAAAACGTTCCAGTGCTTTCGTAATGGTAAAGATATCGGCCTTTTGGAATGGAATCAGGTTGTCGTGCCATACGGCGTCCAACTTAGCATCCACCTGTTTCACAGTCAACCGTCCACTTTTTTTGTTTAACTCGGCACGTTGGCCGGGGGCGAGAATAATCTGCCCTTCCTCCTTATTGCCTTTCACTTCAATTTCACCTTCAATCAGTGTTGCTTCCGCTACCCGGCAACTCTTATCGGATTTAAAGTTGAATGTGGTTCCCAATACACGTACACGCATAGCGTCGCTTTGTACGGTAAATGGTTTATGACGGTTCTTTGTTACCTCAAAATAGGCTTCTCCTTCCAGATAGACATTACGTTCTTTTTCAGAAAACTCGCGTGGATACTTTAAGGTCGCAAGGTTGTTCAGCCAGACTCTGGTACCGTCCGGTAGAACCACTTCCTTTACGATACCTTCGTTGGCAACGGCGACCATTAATTGCTGGTCTGCCCCGTTATGATAGAACCAGTACCCGGCTCCGCCTCCCATAAGAAGAATGACGGCAATAACGGCAGCATATCTCATCCAACGATGCATACGCAGTAGTTTGGCCTGTTTCCCTTTTGCTTCATCCAACTTTTTGTATAACAGCTTTTCAGCATGAGCTATCCGTTGTTCGTCGGCATATCGGTCGAATTTACCCAAATGATAAATTTCTTCCATGCGAAAGAGTTGACGGGCATTTTCTTCCGATTCTTTCATCCAAGCATTTACTTCGATGATTTCTTCTTCCGAGCATTGCCCAGTCAAATATTTATTCATTATGTCTTCACTTAGATTTCTCATTTTCTTTTCCTTCATATAAATAATACAATTCAGAACCTAAAAACACTTAGCTTACTTGCACAAAAATAAGACTATAATGATCCAAAGAGGATCTAGACGACTGCGTAAGTACTTCAGTGCCTTGTACATATGTGCTTCTATCGTGCGTAGTGAAACCCCGAGGACATCGGCTATCTCTTTGTTTTTCATATCATGCAGATAGCTGAGTTTGAAAACTTCTTTGCACTTGTCCGGAAGTTCGTTGATTGCATCGTAGATTTCTTTCCGTAGTTCCCGGTCTTCAATCCTCCGGATCACTTCGTTGTTGTCCGGTTGATAGAATTCGGCACGCCTTTGGTTGATTTCTTCCATGGCGGCGCAGTAGCCGTCTTCCACATTGCGATGTTTCAGGACGTTGAGAGCACGGGTGTAAACGGCACGATAGAGAAAGGCTTGGATCTGATCTCCTATCTCTATGGTGTCTTTCCGCTTCCATAATTCTACAAATACATCCTGCACTACGTCCTCCGCTTCTTCCTCACCCACCAGACGGGTGGCGTAGAAAATCAGGTTGGGATAGTATCTGCGGAACAGTGCTTTATAAGTAATATCGAAGTTTTCGTTCATGCTCTCGGTCAGTTAAGTTTGGTTTTATTTATGGATTCTTTTCTTCGAATATGACGCCTATTGCTTTAGGGGTGTTACTCATTTCGAATTCCACAGTAGCTCCGCTCATGATCTGTTCATGGGTGAGATAAGTCTTATCGTAAGGTTGGCCGTCCACTTTGATTGACTGGATATAGATATTTTCTTTGTTTACGTTCGGAGCGAGTACTGTAAAAGTCTTGCCATTGGCGAGATGCAGCTTGATTTCCGGAAATAGGGGAGTGCCTATTTCATATCTTCCGCTGACCGGATTTACAGGATAGAATCCCATAGCACTGAATACGTACCATGCCGACATCTGTCCGCAGTCTTCATTGCCGCAAAGGCCGGCCGGTTCGTTCTTGTAGAGCTCATTCATTACTTTTGCCACGTAATATTGAGTCCGGTCATTGAATCCTATCGAATTGAACAGGTAGATAACGTGGTGGCTCGGTTCGTTGCCGTGCGCGTATTGACCGATCATTCCTGTGCTGAAAAGTGGGAGCTCGTCATCTTCGGACGGATGATAGGTAAACATACTATCCAGCTTTTCCGCAAACCGGTTTTTGCCTCCTACGAGATTGACCAGTCCGTCAACATCATGCTGTACAGACCAGAAATATTGCCATCCGTTGCTTTCGCAAATATGCGGAGTATAGTCGTCTGCTTTGAAATCTTTGATAAAGACGCCTTTGTCATCACGCGGTTGCATGAATGAAGTGGCCGGGTTATAGACATTCTTGTAGTTTTGCGAACGTTTATAGAATTCGTCTGCAATATCTTTCTTGCCCATTTTCTGTGCCATTTCGGCGATGCAGTAGTCATCGAAAGCATATTCCAGTGTTTTGGATAACGACCAGTTTTCTGCGTTATAGCTATCCGTCACGTTATAAGGTATATATCCTAATTTTTTGTAAAGCCCGATGCCCCGGTAATTGTCCAGGTTGGCAGTTGCTACGCAGGCAGCCAGTGCCTTTTCCGCATCAAAGTCTCCGATTCCTTTCAGATAAGCGTCTGCAATCACCGGAACAGCGTGGTAACCGATCATCATGTCCGTTTCGCTGCCGTAGAAGTTCCATACCGGCAGACGTCCGTTCTGTTCGTAGAAAGCGATGAAGGATTTCACCATATCGTTGACACGCTCCGGTTCGGTGTAGGTAAAAAGCGGGTGAGCGGCACGGTACGTGTCCCATAAGGAGAAAGTGCTGTAATTTACCCAACCGTCGGCTTGGTGTACTTTCTTGTCGGGACCGTAATAAGCTCCATCCACATCACTATAAATTGTCGGGGCGATCATTGAATGATAGATAGCTGTGTAGAAGTTCACTTTATCATCTTCGTTGTCACTTTTTACTTCAATCTTTCCGAGTTGGCGGTTCCAGTTAGCTTTGGTTGCAGCCAGATATTTGTCGAAGTTGTTTTCGGGGACTTCAGCTTGCAGGTTCTTGGCAGCTCCTTCCATGCTGACGCCGGAAATGGCTGTGCTGACAAGTATCTGCTCGCCTTCTTGAGTGTTGAAGTCGAAGCGTGCGATAGTAGCTGTGCCGATACGTTTGTTCTCTTTGACAATAGCCATTGTATCCAGTTCTATTTTCTCGAAAGGCTTGGAGAAGCGGGTACGGAAGTAGATGTGCTGATCTCGTGCCCAGCCGTCAGAGAAACGGTAACCTTGGATAGTGACGGAGTCTATCACCTCAATGTGAGAGTCGTTGGTAAAGTCCCAATTCATCGCTTTCTTCAAGTTCAGGAAGATAGCGGATTGAGCTTCGGGAAAGGTATACCGTTGGATACCGCAGCGTTCGGTTGCCGTCAATTCGACGTTGATATTATAATCGGTCAGGCGTACCTGATAATAGCCTGCATAGGCGCTTTCGTCATCGTGGGAGAACTTGGAGTGAATGCCCAGTGGAGCTTCTGCTTCTTTGTAAGGCAGCGTGACAGGCATAAAAGAGATATCATACAGATCTCCAGCTCCGGTACCGGAGAGGTGCGTGTGGCTGAATCCGGCAATCGTACTGTCCGGGTAAAAATATCCGGAGATGCGGTCCCAGCCGGGGAGTCCGTTATCCGGACTAAGTTGTACCATTCCAAATGGCGCTTGTGCGCCCGGATAAGTGTTTCCGGTGAAGTCTGTTCCTATAAATGGATTTACATAAGATGTGTAATCTATTTCATGTTTCTCTTGTGTAGGGGTACAAGAAATCAGCATGCAGATTAACAGCAGGCATAGACAAGTGGGTGTTCTCATCGTTCTTTGGGTATTAGTGATTATTTATTTTATTTATTTGAAGGATAAGAAAAATAATTAATCTGCGTGCAAAGGTAGAAAAAAACTGTGACAACCCTATATTATATACGCAATATTTTTAAAGTGAGGAAGATAGACTTTATAATTGTGTTTGTGCTTCCCGATATCGGAGATGTCCCTCACTGGCGTCGGAGACCGAGCCCTTGGTATCTTGATTCAAACCTTCTCTGCGTCCGGATTTGGATATAAAAAATAGAGTGTGTCTCACAGTAATTCCTACCTTAAGACACACTCTATTTATTTTATTTATTTACTTACTCTTAGATTCCTGCAAGTTCGAGTACTTTTTCAACTGCTGTCGGTAACCCGTCAGCGTTTTTGCCTCCGGCTGTTGCAAAGTGAGGCTGGCCGCCGCCGCCACCTTGAATCAGTTTGGCAGCTTCTTTCACCAGATTACCTGCTTTCAGACCACCGGCTACGAGGTTATCGCTAATCATAACTGTCAACATCGGTTTGCCTGCATCCGTACTTCCGGCTACGAAGAATAAGTTTTCTGTAATTTCGCCACGAAGCTGGAAAGCAATATTCTTCACCACTTCTGCGGGTAGAGGAGCACAGAACTTGATTACTTTGATGCCATGAATTTCCTGTATATTCTTCAACAGTCTTTCTTTCAAGGCCGCTTCTTTTTCTTTCATGAAATCTTCCACTTGTTTCTTCAAACCGGCATTCTCTTCAAGATATTTGCGGATAGCAATTCCCAAGTCAGGAGTGTTGTTGAAGAGTGCCTTCAGATCGCTGAGCGTATCCTGGATAGTATCCAACATTTCTTCTACACGTGCACCTGTGTAAGCTTCGATACGACGGACACCGGCAGCAACGGAACTTTCTGAGACAATCTTCACCATGCCGATGTTTCCTGTTGCGGCTACGTGTGTACCTCCACAAAACTCAATAGAAGAACCGAATTGAATCACACGTACTCTGTCACCGTATTTTTCGCCGAAAAGAGCGATAGCACCCAGCTCTTTTGCTTCTTCGATAGGAATGTTACGATATTCCTTCAAAGGAATATTGGCACGGATTCTTGCATTAACGATGTGTTCCACCTGGCGGATTTCTTCGTCTGTCACCTTCTGGAAGTGAGAGAAGTCGAAACGCAGTGAGTCCGGAGTGACCAATGAACCCTTTTGTTCGATGTGTTCGCCCAATACTTCGCGGAGAGCAGCGTCCAGCAAGTGAGTGGCCGAGTGGTTGGCTGCACAGGCAGCGCGTTTGTCGGTATTTACACAAGCCATGAACGGAGCTTCCGGGTGTTCCGGTAACTTTTTGGTAATATGTATCGGAAGATTGTTTTCTTTCTTGGTGTCGATTACTTCAATCGTTTCAAATTCGCTGACCAATACACCCGTGTCACCTACCTGGCCACCACTTTCTGCATAGAACGGTGTGTAGTCCAATACGATTTGATACAAAGTCTGGTTCTTTTGTTTGATCTGGCGATAACGGAGGATAGAGGCTTCATATTCGGTATAATCGTAACCTACAAATTCCGTTGTTCCTTCTTTCAGTGTAATCCAGTCGCCTGTCTCGATAGCGGCAGCGTTACGTGCACGCTGTTTCTGCTGTTGCATTTCCGCGTTGAATTCTTCGAGGTTTACAGTCATTCCGTTTTCGCGGAGAATCAGCTCTGTCAGGTCGAGCGGGAAACCGAATGTATCATATAAGGTGAAGGCATCTTTGCCGCTGATCTCTGTTTTTCCGGCAGCCTTGGTATCTTCCATTGTCTTGTCCAACAGACGGATTCCGGTTTCCAGTGTGCGGAGGAATGCTTCTTCTTCTTCTTTGATAACTTTCTCGATCAGGGTTTTCTGTGCTATCAATTCAGGATAAGCGTCTCCCATGTTATCAATCAATACCGGAAGCAACTTGTACATGAATGCTTGTTTTTGTCCGAGGAAAGTATATCCGTAACGAACAGCACGGCGGAGGATACGGCGAATTACATAACCCGCTTTTGCGTTAGAGGGCAATTGGCCGTCTGTGATAGAGAAAGCGATGGTGCGGATATGGTCGGCAATCACGCGCATAGCGATGTCCTGCTGTTTGTCTTTTCCGTATTCTGTGCCTGACATGACAGCAATCGCTTTCAGCATCGGTTGGAATACGTCCGTATCATAGTTGGACGTTTTGCCTTGCAGTGCCATACAGAGACGCTCAAATCCCATACCGGTGTCAATTACTTTTGCCGGAAGCGGTTCGAGGCTACTGTCTGCTTTGCGGTTATATTGCATAAATACAAGGTTCCAGATTTCAATTACCTGCGGGTGATCGTGGTTGACTAGATCACGACCGGAGATTTTTGCACGTTCTTCAGCAGGACGGAGGTCGATATGAATTTCGGAACAGGGTCCGCAAGGTCCTGTATCACCCATTTCCCAGAAGTTATCGTGTTTGTTGCCATTGATGATATGATCTTTCGGTAGGAATTGCTCCCAGTAAGAAGCGGCTTCGTCGTCACGGCTCAGTCCTTCTTCGGGGCTTCCTT